>JGI24004J15324_10000260_pt1 | contig 21162 bp, 29 predicted proteins | sample LinPmetageLP32_FD_15324 | JGI IMG/M metagenome (IMG submission 15324)
ACTTTATCAGTACGTTCTTGAATAGATATTAGCTTATTTAAAATAGCAAGGAAGAATTTTTTATGTTTGTTTTCTATTTTTTTAGGATTTTGCTCCATTTGCAATTTTAAGCCTCCAATAGTAATAGATTTTTTGGGTTTATCTTTCATACTTTAATTAAATCTTTAGAGTAATCTATTATATTATTAATTGTAATTTTTAAATTACCTAATTCAAATGTGCCTATTTCACCACTTCCCTTTATAATGTCATTCATATTTTGAATATGTCTATAATCTTCATTATTAAATTTATTACCATCAACCCCAACTATTATATCTTTTCCACCATTAAACCAAGGTTCTAGTGCCTCCTGTAATTGAGGATTAGAATTTATAATATTTACTCCTTTTTTATAAACAGGAGATATTATTGGTTTCATAAAAGCATCATGTTGTACTGGGGTACCCCATTTTTTTATAAACTTTTTCATATTAGTTGTAGTAGTTTGTAACCATTCATCTGAATTAACTCCAGCTGCACCTCCAGCATGTTTATTAAATCTACTACCTCTACTTGTAAAATGATAAACTAAACCTTCCCATGTTTGTAATACCTGATATCCTTTTAAAATAAAACGATTAAATAGGTCACTATCTTCCTTACTTTGGGGAGCAAATAATTCATCATGGCCCCCAATAGCTAAAAAATCTTCTTTATACATGCACCAAGGAGCAAATATACCTTCAGTAACTAATTTACCATGTTTAGGTTTATATTCATCTAATACCCAACTATTAAATTTATCTAGGTTAAAATCTTCTACTTCAATCCCAAAATCAACTAGCATTTTTTCAGGTCCATCAGGATGTAGGGGGGGTTCTACTCTAGTTGCACTTACAACTGTTCCCCTTTTTAAATGTTTTAAAATATGGGTATCTAAGTTTGGAGCAGCAACCATATCAGCATGATAAGCCATAATAATATCAGTACGAGCCATTTCAATACCTTTATCAAACATTCCAACAATACCAATACGTTCTGGTCCTGGATTGTGATAAGTGATTAGGTATTCATCTTGCACTTGTTGTGAGGCTATCCATTCAGTTGTCCCATCTGTACTAGCATCATTTAAGATTAAAATTTCATGTTTAGTGCCTAGTCTGCGAATTGAATCGTAAGCTAATTGTAAGAACTCTAAATTATTTCTACTTGGTATTACAAATGTTATTTTTTCCATTTTAAATCTTTTATATAATCTACTAAATCTATTTGGGGGTTCCAATTTAATAGTTGTTTAGCTAATTTTGATTTACATAGAGTATGTCTAGCTTCTCCAGGTTTTGAGTCTTTATATGTTGGGTTTATGTTAAACATTTTTGCTACTTTATTGACTGAGGTATTTTTTCCTCTACCTAGTTCAAACTCATGCCCATATGATTCTTTTTCCATTATTAAAATTAAACCTTCAACAATATCATCTACATGGGTAAAATCTCTTCGTTGTTCACCATCACCATAAATTTCACAAGGGATATTTTTATTAATATTATTTATCCACCTACCTATTAATGTAGTATAACCTCCTTCAGTAAGTTGAAAGGGACCATAAACATTATAAAATCTAGCTATAGAAGATTTTAAGTTAAAATGGGTTTGGTATAGTTGGATTATTTCTTCCCCCATGGTTTTACTAAATGTGTAGGGATTTTTATATTTCCCTGAGTGGTGGGATGAACTACCAGCATATATGAGGGGTATGTTTAATGTAGTACATGCTCTTACTATATCATAGGTGCCTTTATAATTAGTTTCTAAATAACCCTCGGGATTGGTAAATGAAGGTTGAATACGGGCTATAGCAGCTAAATGAAATACAAGCTCTATATTTTCACTTTTACATAACATTTGGATATATTCAGGGTTATTATGCCTACACCCAATATTAATATTTCTAATGTATTTACATCCTTTTACTTCATTACTTTTTAAACCTGTTGAATAATTATCTAATGAAATAATTTCATGTTTTTCTTTGAGCAACCTTATTATAAGATTAGTTCCTATAAATCCTGCTCCTCCCGTTACTAGTATTTTCATATTTTATTTTTATTTTTTCCTCTTGAACATTCAAATAAGTAATCACTATCTTGATAACTATTACTTAAATAACCAATTTTTTCTTTTGCTGTTGGCGCCATAAATACTTTAAATAAAGGTATCATAACTTATAATTTTGTTTTATTAAATCCCAAGTTTGTTTCATATAATTATTTCTTTCTTCTCTAGGTAAACCATTAAAATGCCAAATATAACCATATTTTATAAAGATAGGTGTTCTTGTAAAAATACACTGCATAAATCCATGGGTAGCATGAAGGTGACCCCAATTAAATTTCTTTGATAAAAAATTAATATTATTTTTAAAATGCTTTGCAGCCATGTAATTAACTGGAGTTTGGTCTGTGCCTTTTTTTAAGGAATTATGTTGTAAATCTCTTAATTCGTCTACATTTTTATGGTAAAATTCTTTTACAATATTACAAAACTCTCTTCCTTCCTTTGGAAGAACTAGTATCCCATTATTTACATACTCAGTCCATTCTAACTCAACATCAGGAAAAAACTTTTTATATCCTGCTAAACTATTATTCACCCATTCTAGACTTACATCATCTTTAATAGCTGTGTATTGGTTATTAGAAAGTTTAAATATATCAGGAGTATCCCAATGTACCATAGTATCTATATCAATTAAGGCCACTTGATTATATTCAATGTTATTAGCTTCTAAAAGATCATAAACATACCACCGTTGCCATGTTGGGCGCATCCATTCTGTATCATATAATGGTTCTTCTAAGATAAATATTTCACAGTTATATTTTTGGGCATAATGTTCCCAAGTTTTTAATGACCATTCCATATAATCAAACATGTTAGGATCATTAGCTTTTAATGCAGTAAAAAATAATATGTTTTTTTTCATTTTAAAATTTAATTAGTGTTTTTTTTAATATCTAAGTTATTTAAAATTTTTAATAAAATTATCTAAATTAGGAAAAAAATCATTTTTCCATGTATTAAAATTTGTTTCACTATAGTATTTATTAAAATTTACTATAGCTTCTTGAGAACATTCATTATAAAACTCTTCATCATTTATTAATTTTTTAGCTAATTTTCTAGCACTTTCTAAATCATCAATATCAACAGATAAATTAGGAAATATTTTTCTTTGAGTATCTACTCTATTATAACCTATACAAGGAATACCTAAATAGCCACAATTCATCATAAATGACCCAGCTGCAAACGTTTGCATTAAATGTATAGCATACTTAAATTCTGCTAAGGCATACATCCATTTCCCCCAAGGCATAAAAGGTAAATGTGTTAAATCTGGAACTTGTTCTTCTCCTTCTATTTTTCTCCCCATGCTAGGGGCATATAAAGGGCAATTAAACTCTTGAGCTATGATATAGGAATCAAACCCACCATACCACCTGCAAAAGTTACCACCTATTATAGCTTTTTCTTGTTTAGGAATATTTCTTGCATCTTTTATAAAATCATCAACTATTAAATCTCTTAAATTAATTACAGGTTTTCCAGGAACAAAACCTCTATAATAAGGGATATCAGTTTCATTTTCACAAAAGATTAAATCAACATCTACTAAAACATTATAATGCCAAAACTGCCATTCTAAGGGCATATCTTGATACACCCAAACAGGACCTTCTTGGAAAAAAAGAACTTTTTTAGCAATTCTTCTAGCTTCTTTTACTATATCTTTACTAAATAATTGTTCTCTAACCCCTACAGTTTTAGGAACTTGAAGTATTACATAATCATACCCATCTGTAGGGGCATGATCAAAATTTAATATAGGGTAATGGTGGGATTCTAAATTAGACATCCATGCCCATAATACACCAGCATTTATTGTTTGTTCTCGAGGAATTACTCCAGTATATCCTCCTTCACTTAACCAAGCTATCTTCATTGTACATCATTTTCTGCTATTGGCATTTCCCCCGCCCAATTAAAGGGTCCTATATAGTCTGAGGATTGAATTTGTTTTCTCCATTTTAAATATTTATCTAAACCTTCACCTAAACCTACTTTAGGAGACCAATTAAAGGATTTCATTTTATCTGAATTTGAAATAAATCTTTTAACTTCTCCAGGCCTAGAAGAACTATAAATTATTTTATCATGAGAGTTAGTTGTTTTATCACATAATTCTTCAGCTAAATATTTAATATTAATATCTACACCAGTTCCTACATTTACTACTTCCCCCGCTAAAGAATTTCCTGAAAGCATTTTATTAATTATAATTTCATAAGAAGACACTAAATCATCTATATAAATAAATTCTCTAGATTGTTTTCCATCTCCATAAATTTGGATACTTTTATTATTTAGTAAACTAGTAGCCCATCTAGGAATTACAGCCCCACATTCTCCATCTTTTTGTCCAGGGCCATAAACATTAAAAGGTCGAACAATGCAAACATTCATATTGTAAGTAGTATAATATGAATAAGCCATTCTATCTGCCCCTGCTTTTGACGCTGCATAAGGTGATCGGGGCATCAAGGGTGAATTTTCTGATAGATCCTCATCTACAAAACCATAAACTTCACAAGTAGAAACATGTATTACAGGAATATTAAAATGTCTAGCTATCTCTAATACATTATTAGTACCCATAACATTAGTTTTAAAATATTCTGTAGGGTGTTTTATTGAATCATCAACATGAATTTTAGCTGCGGTATGAATAACAAGATCTATATCTTGAAATTCTTTTTTAAGTATTTTTTTATCATTTATATCCCCCCACACTATTTTAGCGCTATGGAGTTTAAACCTTTTTATATTAGTTTCATTTTTTTCAGAATGAGTATTTAACATTACTACATCATACCCCTTACTTAATAATTTTTTAGTTAAGTTAGAACCTTGAAAGCCTGTTCCCCCTGTGATTAATATTTTTTTCTTTATTTCCATACGTCTTCCCATTTAAAGGATTTATAATTAGGATTGAATATATTATAGCAATTTTGTTCACTCATTTTATTTGCTTTAGTATACCAATCATTACTTCTTCTTTTTTCATTCATAGTACCATCTTTTCTTTCACCTTTTATGTACATTCTTTTTTTAGGATGGTTTCTATTATGTACTAATAGAATATTTTTAATTATATATTGAGGTATATTACCTAATATTTTTTGGGTCATCAACATAAATGAAGTATCTTCATGTACAAAAAATACAGAACGTGGTATATTAACTCCTGATTTAATTACTTCAGAAGAAATAACTAACCCACAACCATTAAATTTATGTTGTGGTACTATTAATACCTCTAAATCTTCAGTTTTTTCATTAATTTCATTCATTTCCTCTTTAGTCATTGTATACTTTAATGACCACCAATTATCATAATCATTATCAATAAAAGGTTTTGTTGTGAAATCTGGATGTTCTAACATTTCCCAACTTTTATCCCACATTTTACAAGTACCAAAAAATGCTAAATATTTTGGGTTATTGTTTTGTAGTGACATTTGGTGTAGATTATCTAATACATTAAAGGTTTGTTTAGGTATTAAAGCATCTGTTTCACCCCACATTAATACATCAGCTAAATTGCAATATTTTTCATTAAATTGTCTACGGTAATCTGCTATTGTAACTAACTCTGTTGTAAAAGTAGTTTTAAATCTAGTATCCATTATTTTAAGACCTATATTAACTCTACAAAGTTCTAATTGTTCTTTACTAACACACTTTTCTAAATTTTGATTCATACAAACCATAAAATCTACTAATACTTCTCCTTCATATTGTTTAATAGATTCTTTTAGGGTTTCTATATATTCTCCTATAATATCAACTTCATACCACTGAACTAAACATCCTATAGCAAATTTAGTTTTATATCCCATAACTTAAAATTATTCCTTCATTTCCAATTAAAGTAGTACTATCATTAAAAGAATAACCTTTACTTTCTCCAATATGTTTTTCAAATTTTAGCCCCGCATTTATACTATCATCCACTGCTTTTCTTACTCCTTGGGTAACTGGGTGGGGATGACCATAATCATCAAAAACTAGATAAATTCCTTTATTTTCATCAAAGTACTCTAAAGCCCTATTAATATCTGCCATAGCATTATCATAGGTATGAACACAATCTATAAATACTAAGTCAAACTTACAATTTATATCCTTATAAGTTGAATCATCATAAGCATCTCCATGTACTATAATAATATTATCCCTATCTTTATTTACTTCTTTAATAAAGTTAACATTTTCTAGTAGATAATCTAAAGCATAAACCTTATTTGCAATATAACTTAAAACATTAGTAGTATGGCCATGATTAGCTCCTATTTCTAGTGCATTATCTATATTTTTATCTTTACAAAAATCAATTAAATCTTTTTTAAACTTATGAGAAGTAGTATTCTTATATTCTGTTTTATCTGGAAGGTTTTTTATTATATTAGAATCCATTATTAAATACTTTTATTTATTTGGGAGTAAATCAACACCCCATTGTATTTTACTTATTTGATTAAAGGGGTATGTATTTACTTTATTGGTTGACATAAATGTACGAATTTGTTTTTGATCTTCCACTTTTCTTTTATTTTCAGGCCAAAGTCTACTAAAATAAAATCTAGGTTCTACAAAATTATACCCCATTATATTAATGCTATAGTTTTTAATTAACTCATCGTCATTATTACAACCAAATACATTAAATTTAGGGTGATTTTTACAAAAAACTTCTATATAATTATTTAATTTCCCTCCACTGTTATTACCATCTAAAGAGTATTCTCTAACTTTAGAAGAAACTACTATATCTAAATCATCATTAGATCTAATTCCCATTAAAGCTAATATTGCACTTTGACATAGGGTGTATTCTGATTTTGGTATTTGGAGGGAGTTTAATTCATTTAAAAATTTTAAATTATTAAAAGGATTATAATTTTCTTTTTTTACATAAAAAGGAACATATTTTTCTCCTCTTATTAACCTTCCAATCATAGCATATGCCCTATGGGTACCATGATTAATTTGATTTAAATCAAAATCAATTGGATTAGACTTATTAAAATCTAGTATTTCACTTTCAGACATTTTTTCTAAACTCTGGTAATATTCTGGAGTCAAAATTCTATTGCGTTCTTCTGCTGATATTTCAGGTCCTCCCTGAGTTTTATGAATATCTGTATCTAATACATTTTTTCTAAATCCATACAATAAACAATTAAAATATTCCCAATTATTTTCTTGCATTTTAGTTTTTTGAATATTTAAATGTATTGGGTTTTTATAATATTCAATTACTTCTTTAACTGTTTTTAACTTATAATAATGGTTAAATTGGCCTCTACGTTCCCAAAAAAATTCAGGATCAAGTATTAAAGCTTTCTTTTGACAAATCCTATTAGGGAACTTCAAATTTAAAAAATAATCTAAATCTATTTCACAATATTGCATACGAATTCTTTATAATTATTATCAGCAAATGAACTATTATACTTATGGTCTAAAAAATTTTGTAATTCAGATAAAGGGTAAATTCCTTCTAAATCAATTAAACAAAATTGGTTTTTATAATTCATAATATGTTGTTTACAATAATCAAAGTAAAAATACCCTGAGGAAAGTGTTTTTTGTTTAATTATTTCATAAAAAATCTTTGAGTCTTTTGAATTTATATCCACTCCTTCCATAACATATCCTCTACATATGTTTTCATAATATATTATTCCTTTTAAAGCAGGGGTAGTGGTGTTATCATAAAACCTACTTTCAACCCCCTTAATTATATTATCTTTTCTAATATAAGTAGGATTCCATAATTTATAATATAAGTTATTATCTTTATCATAGTAAACCCACCTTGCATGGTCTTGACCCTCCCATATTGATTCTCTTTGATGGATTACTTGTAAATTAGTAAAATCTATCTCATCAAGTTGAAAAGAATTATACATATGTGTGTTTTTGAACTGTATCAGTAAATTCAGTAAAAATGTGTTGTTTAGGGATATAACACCTTAAATCTTTAAATCTTCTAATTCCTATAGAATGATCGTAGTACCCTTCAAAATAATTTGGTATATTATCATAAGGATGTGGGATCGAATGAGGGCAATTATCTTTATTATTAATAAACTCTATTAATCTTTCTTTCCAAAATTCAGTTTTAACTATACAATCAGAAGATAATCTACCAGTAGGGGAATCTTTACCTAAATAAAAATACCCATAATCCTGTTCTACATAACCCGGGAAATGGTTATGTGAATATTTGTTTATTTTAGTTAGATTAGTAAAATCTATATTTAATTTTTCTATTTCCCCTAAAATATTATTTAATTCTTCATAGGTAGAATGTAATATTTGGTCTTCACATAAATAAAGTACATAAGGAGTTTTAACTTCTTCCAATAAAGATAGAGTTATTAAAGCCCAATTTTTTTCTAAATTATTATAAAAGTTTAATTTTTTAATATTTTTTTTATAAGAATTATGTATAATATCTAAATTAACTGTATCATTAAAATTAACTATAAAAGGTATGTCTTTAAACGTTTCTCCTAGTTTAGGAAGATTATCTAATAATATATCTCTCCTTTCATCAAAAGTACATATAAAATTTTGTAAAACTGTTATCATTTTTTATAAATTTTTAACCAATGGTCTGCCATTTCTTCCATCATTTCTTTAAATGAATACGTTGGCTTCCATCCTAATTCTGTTCTTATTTTAGTTGAATCCCCTCTTAAATAAGGTAATTCTTCAGGTCTTAAAAATTTTGGGTTTTGAACCACATAATCTTTATAATTTAATCCTAAATGGTTAAATACTAACTCACACATTTCTCTTACAGAATGAGTTTCCATTGTTGAAACTATCCAATCTCCGGGTTTGTCATGTTGTAACATTAAATGCATAGCTCTAACATAATCTTTAGAATGACCCCAATCTCTATAAGAATCCATGTTTCCTAATTCTAATTTATCTTGTAAACCAAGTTTTATTTTAGCTGCAGCTTTAGCTACTTTATTAGTAACAAAATTACTTCCTCTTCTTGGAGATTCATGATTAAACAAAATACCATTTGTAGCATGTAAATCATAAGCTCTTCTATAATTTCTAACTATATTATAACCAAACACTTTTGAACACCCATAAGGTGAAACAGGGTTCATCATAGTTGTTTCTCTTTGAAAATTATCTTCTTCTACAGATAATCCAAACATTTCAGAGGAGCTTGCTTGGTAAAATTTAGCATTAGGGCAACTTCTTCTATATGCTTCTAACATATTTAATACCCCTAAAGCATTAGTTTGTACTGTAAATTGAGGAATATCAAAACTAATTCTCACATGAGATTGAGCCGCAATATTATATATTTCATCTGGTTGGATTTGATCTAATAATTTTTCTACACCCCCTTGATCTAATAAATCCCCATAATAAGTATGAATTTTATCTTCTATATTGGATAATCTAAGATCCTGGTTTTCTGGGGTGGAGTTTCTCCTTACAATTCCATGGACTTCATATCCTAATTTTATTAAATATTCTGCAAGATAGCTTCCATCTTGCCCCCCAATACCTGTTATAAAAGCTTTTTTCATTTTTTATTTTGTTTGTAAGTACGGATCTATTCCCTCTAGTTGAGGTATAAATATATCCATTTGGGTTAAATCTGGCCAATCTGTTATTATCCATTGTTTTGGTATAGTATCTATGGCATTACCTAATTTTTTTAATCCTAATTCTGCTGTTTCTGGTGTCATATAATAGTGGTACCCCATAGAATTAATATTTTGATCTCTCCAAGGAACATCTGGTAATCTCCCATCATATGACATTTTTTTTAATTCTATTGCTGCATTTTTATTATCCGTTAATATAATACCTCCCCTTCCAAGAGCCAAATGTTTTTTAAATTGAAATGACACACTCATAAAAGTATTTGGTATATAACTGTTTTTTCTCCATAGTACTGCGGCATCAATAATGTTATCAGTTAAGTAATAATAATCAGTCCAAACTTCATCTTTCCATTCTAAATCTATGTTTAATTTGTTTGATAAAAAGGGGATTGAAATGTATGTCCGTTTTGGTACTGTAATTTTTCTTATATTTTTATATCTTAAACATAATTCAATTCCATGTGTACAACAATCTACTGCTACTGCATAAGGTGATCCAAAAAACTTTGCTACTTTATTTTCAAACTCTATTATTTTGTTAAAACTCATTTTCCTGCTCTTACATTTAAACTTATTAATGTTCCTTTATCTTTATCTCCTTTAGGATTAAGGTATGCTTGTGAGTGGTCATCATTTTGTCTATGAACGTCATAATGTCTCCAATCATATCTTTCAATTTCATTATATGCTAATCCATAAAGCAAAAGGTATAATGATTCATAATCATATGTTGTTTTATGATATATCATTTTACCCCCCATTGGCATCCTACCATAAAGAGGTCCTATAATATCCTTTAATTTTACTTTTCCATTGTAATATAATATATTCATAGCTTCAAAATCAGGAACAGCAACTCTTAATTCACCCCCAGGTTTTAGCACTCTCCTCCATTCCCGAAGCACTTCTTTTACTTCATTTATATCAAAATATTCAATAACATGACTTGCATAAATTAAGTCTACACTATTATCTTCAAATTCTAAATTAGTAATATCCTTATAATCTAAATGGGGATAATCACCTCCATCTATATGGATCCAATCTTTTCCAAAGTTTCTCCACCCACAACCTAAATTTAATTTAACCATCTATAAAAGTTTTATCCATTGCTTGTCCCTCATATGGGCCTGTTTTGTATTCATATACTAAAGTATCATCTTCTAATATTGTATAGGTATGAGCTCCTTCTAAAGTAAAACTAGCATCTCCAGGTTCCAATATAGGTTCTTCAATAATATTATCATCCAAATCGTAAAAATGACATTTAACTTTACCTTGAATTACTATCCAACTTTCTTGAGCTATTACCATTCTTTTACGGGGTTTCCATATATGTTTATGGGGTTTAAAAGTTTTATCTTTTTCCATATTTAAAATAGCACATTGAATAAAATTATTTTCAGGAACCACATCTTTTCTTCCGGGAGTTAAGTCTTGTTTCCTAACTATTATGTGTAATAGTTTATCTGGTTTTATTCTTGAATATATTTTTTCCATATTTTTATATTAAACCCATTTATGTCTTTCAAAGTTATGGCTATTAAAAAATTCTAATTTATTTACATTAAACTCAGGTTTATATTCACAATTTTTAATTCGTGATCTTACAGTAAAATGGTCTTTTTTTTCATATAGCATAAATTTAAGTTTTGGAGATAACCCCATAACATTAATATGATGAACACAGTCTTTATGAGGATCATTTAAATTATAATGTTCCCAACTATCATAGAGAGATGAAAATTTATCCATATTAGATGAATTAGAAAAAAACCAAGCATCATAATATCTAGAATTACCCACGCATTTACAACTATCTGGGGTACAGTCATCTCTGTGTGAAGCATAAAAATTATCAGGATTATAATTTGAGAATATAAGATCTTTTTGAAGTATATGGTCAAATCTATAAACCATTACAAAGTCATATTCAAAATTATTTTCTACCTCATATTGTCTTTTTAACTCAATAGATATTTTATTTGAATACCATCTACTTTTAATACTATCTTTTCTAAGACTTCCTTGATTAAATTCTATCTGGGGTTCTATTATATGTTTTTTAGGTTGGTAAATATCAACTAATTCTTGCGCGAAATCAACACTCCAACTATGCATAAACACGTCTACATCATTATGAGTAAAAATATGTTTTTTATGAAAGTGATGACCTATTCTGTAATCTACGGGTTGACCTTTTCCATTAGGGTGTTCTACAGCTCCTACAATCCCCATTAAACAAAGGGCTACTTTAGGTTTCTTTTTGTTGTTCATAATAATTCTCCTATTATTTTATGTATACCAGGACCAATAGATAATCTTATCCAAGTTCCTCTGTCATCTCCTGGTACTTTTACTGGGGTTCCTGTTTTCATGTTTCCACTTTTAAAAGCTAACCCATGTGAAAGTAATCTATTTGAAGTTTTAGAATTATCTCCATTACTTTCATGAAAATGAATTGAATTAGTGTGAGATCTTATAACATCATAACCTTTACTTTCTAATAAATCACATAAAATATCTCTATCACGTTTTGAATCTTTTGCATATTTTTCAACTTCACTAGCATTATCAAGCAAAAATGAAGCAAATTTTACAGAAGTAGAACTTAAAGGATAGGTTAATTGTACTTTAGTAATTAATTTTATAAGTTTATCATTGCCCAACAAATAGCCTACTCGTATACCAGCGGCACCAAATGCTTTAGAAAATGTCCTAGAAATTATAACATTATCATATTCATTGATTAAGGATAAAACTGTTCCAGGTCCAAAATCTACATAAGCCTCATCTATAAGAAATATTATATTTTTTTCTTTTAAGTATTCACAAACCTTTTTTAATTGGTTTATATCTTTATAATCTCCTATAGGACTAAAAGGATTTGAAACTACTACTAACCTAGTATTTTCATTAACTGAGTTTATTAAGTCATCTAAAGAGAAATTTTTACTTGTATAAGGAACGGTAATGTGTTCTCCTCCTAAAATATTACCATAAACCCCATACATTGGATAACTTGGAGTTGGGGATACTACATTGTATCCAGGATTCATTGTTACTTCAAGTAATGCCTTTATACAAGCCCCTGAACCTGTGGATAGAAAAATGTTTGTACTTTTTAATTTGTTATAATTAGCTATTTTTTCTTTTAAAGATTCATATTCTGCATATGAAGGATATGCTATAAAATCTTCTTGTTTTAATGTTTTTAAAAATTTATTGTATAGTGGTTTTGGAAAATCATATATTCTTTCAGCCATATCAAATCTTTTATTAGATTCTTTAGTTGGTCTAGGAATGAATATTCTATTTATGTTGTTAATCCACTTATTTATTTTAAACTTTTCCATATTTTTCTTTTCTAAATGATGTATAAGGATTTTTATTTTTTAGCGTACTAATTTTTTTATCTAACTCATTAATAGTAAAATTTCTTCTATAATTAGTTTCAGTTTGAAATACTTCTTCATCTTTTTTAATAATATCACATCTAGCTTGTAAAACTATTGATTTTCTTGAACTGGGGGAGTGATTTGAAGCTGATCCATGTATAGTTAAATGGTTGAAGAATAAAATATCTCCAGGATCCATAGTTACTACTTTCATCCCACATTTATTATAAGCTTCATTTAAAGCTTTATGGGTAACTCTTCTTTTATGACCAAAATTATCCCCAATAATATCTTCACAAGGTAATACCCCTAATTTATCTGAGTTAGGAATTATTCGTAAACATCCATTTTCTATAGTGTGTTCATCTAATGCAATATAAATTTGCATAAAATTTTTCCAATCCTTTGATGAGTATCCAGGAGCATACGAATCTACATTAAATATTTCTTGATGCCACTCAACAGCACTTCCAATCCAAGAAGCTTTATTATTTACCATTAAATGGTTAAAAATATATTTATCTTTAAATACATTATCACAAAAATCTTTTATATATTCATGATCAGTTACTTGTTTAAAAGGACCTTCATTTAATAAGTTTCCGTACCCCCAAGGTATATCACTAAAAGGGAGTTTAAGTTTTGGATCTAAAGTTTCTAAATACTTTTTTAATTGGTAGATAGTTGAAGGAGATAATACTTTTTTTTCTAAGTGGTACCCATTTTTAATATATTCTTTAATCTTCATATGTTTATATTTTTTATACCTTCATTTCTTTCTAAATTGATAGCAATGGCATAATCCTTGCTGCCTTGGGGTTTTCTGTCATTTATCAAATATCTCATACCACCTCCTATTCCCATTATGAGTTGATCATAAATTATCCCCGTTTCTTGTAATTGGTTTTCTGTGGTTTTTCTAAGACTTTCTTTCCTACCGGTAGTAAGAATAATAGTATATCCCAATTTGTCCCATTCTAATATTTTTTCTAAAGTACCATCTAATAATTTTAATTTATTAGAATGTTGTTCTGTAGGTTTATAGTGGGTTACTAATGTACCATCTATGTCACAAAATATAGTTATAGGTCTTTTATCCATACAATTCGTGTAATTTCTTTTTTATATTATTTTTAATTATAGAATCAATATTAGGTTTTATTTCTAAAAACTCTGGAGTGGACAAAACATAATGCCCACATATTTTAATTAAATCTAATTTTTGATTATAAGGATCAAAATTCCCATCTACCCATTTTTCCCACCTTTTAGAATCAAAACATATTTTCCAAAATTCATTAATATCAATGTCATTGTGAATGTAAGAAAGTGTTTCTATAAGACCAAACTCAGGTGCAATATTAATTGCATCTAACCCTAGAGACATTTTTTCTTTAATTAAATCTATAGGGATGTAATCCCCATTATGTTCTTTAGATAATAAATTCCAAGATTTAGCTACTTGCACCATATTTAAAAGCCTATCTTTATCATATTCTCCAGTATTTAAGTTTCCTTTTAAAGAAGTACCTGATTGGATTACTAGATATTTAATTTGGTTAAAGATTTTTTCTTCTAATCTAATATGAAGATCATTTAGTAACATATCTAATTCCTTGGGTTCAAACCTTCTTATAGCTTCTTCGGTACCAACTTCAAATTCTATGTTAGGATTAAGATTATAACAAAATTCAATCATTTCTATAGTCCATTGTAGCCCATCTTTATATTTAGAATATTTTTTCCAAGGATCTATGTGGATCATATTTAAGTATTTACAATCATACTCTAATGATTTAAACCCATTATCATCTATATAACCCTGACTAGGTCCTGCATGGTCTCTTTTTAATAAAATAGTATTAGAATAATTACTAAAATCTTTTGTAGTCCAATTATTAACATACCCCCCATCCCACTCAACTTGTCTTCTTGAGGGTATTAACCCTATTTTATTATTAGTTTCATCACAAAACTCCATAATAGCATCTACTATATTTTTAGACATAGGACCTATATAATATTTAGGATACATAATGTTATTTTAATATTTTTACTGTTTTTTGTTCTGGGTGGCCTGAGGAATCTGTTAATCCTAAAAAATCATAAAACTGGTATTCTCTATTTTTTTCACTCACCCATTCAAAAAATGCTTTAGCTTCATGATCATCATAATAATTATTATGGTTATAAATCCATTCATCAAATACTATAACAGTCCCTGGAACTATAAATTCATTAATTGCTAAAAGTACCTCTTTGGTTGAACTATATAAATCCGCATCCATATGTAAAAAAGCTATATCTTTAGCTATTTTTAAATAATCAGGAAGGGTTTCATTAAAAAACCCTTTAAAAAATTTAACCCCAGAAATATTAGGTATTTCTCCCTTATAATCAAAATTTTCTTTTAAAGCAACTAATGAATTACTATCATCTTTAGTAACTACCCAATCTTCAGGTAAACCTGTAAAAGAATCAAATCCATAATATTCATAAGAATCTCCTGCGTTGTTTTTAATTGTTCTTAAACTTCTTCCACCTGCCACCCCAAATTCTAAAATGTGAGGTTTTCCTGTAGGTTCTATAAGTTCTATGGCTTTTTCTATATTTGTGGTTTGTGATTGAATATTGCTCATGGTATTAGGGGTTTAATTGTTTATATAGGTTATATTTTCCAAAGTTAAATAAAAATTTACTAAAGGGATATTCGTGTAAAGGAGCCATATTAATCCAAATAATAGAACTTAATACTTCTACCTTTTTTAAATCATATCCATTTTCTATAATAAAGTTATGTAATATTTCTCTACATTTTACTAAAGTACTATTACATAGAATATAACAATTTTTTAATGAGGGGTCAAATTGTTTTTGATCTACTATACTATGGTTAACTATTAAATTGTGATTTAATTTAGCTAAGTCATAATATATGTCTCCTATTTCTAACTCCCCCGCAAAATCTTGCCTCCAGTCAATTAAACAAAAATCTTTGTTGGTTTCAATTACATTATCTAAAATAAAATCTCCATGAAATCTTGAAGGAGTTCCATCACATAACCAATTAAAATTAATTTGGTCAAATAAAGCATTTATAGGGGGGATTAATTCTCCATTAATATACTCTTCTTTATCTTGTTTATCATTTAAATATTGAATAATTCTTTTTTTGGATTTGGTTATATAAAAATCATAACATTTATCCTGGAAATTTTCAAATTGAGAAGTATCCCACAAATTATTTTTAGACCAGATTAAAAAATGTTTAAATGTTTTTTGGTTTACTGATTTGGAAAATAAATTACCCTGTGATTTTTTATATTTATAAAAATTTTCAGTTGAATCTATAATTTTAGGAACTAACCCATTTAATTTTTTAGCTCTTTTAACTCTATTTTGTGAAATTTCTTTATTAGAGAAAAACTTTATAACAAAATCATCAAACATGAAAATAGATTCATCTTTTTTATCTAAAACTTCTATTTCATTATTAAAATGTTTTCTGGTTTTATTGAGTTCTGATGTATTACCTATGTCTAACCATGTTTTTATTTTATGAAAATTAAATTTATGTGTTTTTAACATTTTATTTATTACATGGACATCAGATAAAGTGTCATCTTGAGGGGATGTATTAAGAATTACTTCTAAATTTTTCCAAAATTCTTTATAGTCTTTAATTCCACAAAGGCCTATATAAGAATAATCAAAATTAAGTTCTCCCTTATCATTAATTTTAGATATTTTATTATTTGTTATTAATAAAGTTCTATATTGAGAGGTTTCTTCCTTATAAGCTCCAGCCCCCCAATTATTTGTAAGATTAAGGAGAGAATCATTAGAAGTTAATATTGTATCACTTGCATGAAATATAAAAGGACATTGAAGTAAAGATTTTGTTTTTGATATAGAATATAATAAACTACTACCTAAACCTTTATATTTATCTATCTTAACAAATTCGAATTTTCTATTAGGATAAGCTAAACTTAAAAAATCTTTTATATGGTTCCCAAAATGACCTAATGTAATTACAAATTTAGTATCTTTAGGGTAATATTCAATTATGTGAGAAATCGCAGGTTTATCTCCTACTCTAATTAAAGCCTTATTTGTAAAATCTGTAAGTTTCCCTAATCTTCTTCCTATACCACTAGTGGTTATTAAAACTTTATATTCTTCCATAATTATCTTCTAATCTTACTATATCATCTTCCCCAAAATAATCCCCTAATTGAACTTCTATAAAAATTAAATTTTTATCTGAAGTGTTTTTTATTTGGTGTTTAGCTTTTAATGGAACATGGATTATTTGCCCCTTGGTTACTTGGGTAATCATATCATCTAATTTTAACTCTCCTTCTCCTTGTACTACTACCCAAACTTCACTCCTTTTAAAGTGGTATTGATAACTAGGAGCTTGACCTGGTTTGATTATTATTTGTTTTACTTTACAATATTCTGTATCTAGTAAATTTTCGAATGTACCCCAAGGGCGTTTTTCTTTATAATTCATTTTATTATCCTTTAAATACTACTCCATATAATTCAAGTAATTCAACCTTGTATTTTTTACATACTTTTCTTACTCTTTCCTTTAAATTAATAAATAACTCTACATCATTTTGGATATTAGTATAAAGATCCTCAGCGTCAAGCATTATATGATTAATTTTACCTGTATCAAATAATTTATCTAAATTAAGTACACCTTTTAAAGTTTCTATTTTAGGTACAAAACTTACTCCTTTTGGTAACATTTCATGTATTAAATTTACTTCAGCTATTTCTTCAATATTTGAAGTAGCAAAATATTTAATATTGTTATATTTTTTAGTAAATGCTATTGCTTCATTAAAATTTGATGATGGAAGGGGTGGTTTAGTCCTTCCCTTGGGATAATCTAAAAATATATCATAAGGTACATTTACAAATTCTTCTAATTGATTTGAATCCTTTACATGAGCCATATTAATTCTAATGACAATATCTTTTAATTTTTTAAATTGGGATAATTGTGTTAAATGGTTTGAAATAAGAATCATAATTTTAAATTTTTACGTATTTTGGTTGCTGAAATTTGTTTTATTTTTTCTGGTGGGGTATGTTCTACAATATCATATCCTACTGTTCTTCCATAATTTACAGAATCAATAGGGGGAATTATAATGGTTTTTACTTTTCCTTCTTCTATTAAAGATTTTAATTCTAAATCTATAATTTTTTTTACTTCCTCTGTAGGGAATGGATTTTTTATTGGTTCTAAATCATGAATATCCATAATAGCTATACAAACATTTTTACCTAAATTTAATCTTTGTTGTATTAACCACTTATGACCTTCGTGGAAAGGTTGATACCTACCTATAAATAATGAATATCTACTATTATACATTTTTTCTATTTTTATATTGATAAGCTAAAATTGATAAAGCAACTGCTACAAATATATCAGCAATGGGTGGAACTGAGGGCCATCCAAAATTCCAAATACTAACTAATATTAGCCATATAAACCATATTGTATCAAATTGTTTTTTCATATCTAAAATTTATAATTGAATTGTTTTATGTCTTTTTCAAAAACACTAGATATTAATTCTTTTGATTCGGAGGTATAATATTTTTGATAGGGTTCTTTATTTAGGTTTATATTTACTTGTGGTAAATTCATTTTTGGGATATTTAATTTACTACATATAATATTAAATTCCTCTTGTAAATTTTCAAATTTTCCTATGTAATCAACTAAAATATTTCCTTTATCATCTGTTATCCAATCCATACATGGGGAGATAAATCTAAAATCATCATGTGACACTTTTTCTACAAAAGACCTGTGTAAATATTGTTCAAAACTTAAACCTGGGATTTCTTTTATAACGTGTCCCCTGTATTGGGATAATATACGATCCCAAGGATTTCTTACAATTGTAAACCTAAAACATTGATTCCATACTTCTTCTCCTAAAGCCATACGTTCTTCTACACTAGTCCAGTGTTGGGAAGCTTCAAATTTAATTGTTTTAGAAGCATTTAAATAATAAGGATGGGTATGTGGTTTTTTTGACCCATAATTGATTAAGGCTGCTTCAATACTTCCTCCCCCAGTACGACCTATATGGGTAAAAATAAATTTATTTTCAATAGATATCATTATACTTCTACTCCTTTAAATGTTGATACCATATTATACCAATATAGTAATAAATTTTCTGTTGTGTAAGATTCCTTTACAACACGTCTAGCATTTTCAGTAATTTCTTTACATTTTTTAGGGTTATTTTTTACCCACTCAATCTTTTCAATTAAATCCGACCAATCTAAGTTACACGGAATATAAGTTTCATAAGGAATATATATATTAGGATGCGTAATAACTTTACTCATATCAGGTTTTATCATTACACTACCAAATTGTATTATTTCAAAATCTCTAAAACATACTTCTCCCATTCCATAAGGAGATAAAGTACATTTACTTTTACGCATTATGTTAGAAAATTCAGAAAATGGTCTTTTATCTTTTTCATAAGTAATTCCTTTTGAAGACTTTAAAATTTCCCAAGCTTTTGTCCTATGATTGGTATAAACTAAATCATTACGAACTCCATGATCATAATTTTCTTTATGTAATCCTTGGTATATAGCACATACGTCTATTGTACGTTCTAAATTAGAATAATCAAAATTTAAATATTGAGGATTATAATAACCAAAATTCCACCCAGTTAATTTTATTCTATCATAAATTTTAGGAGTCATTTTATAAGCTAAATCTAAATCACTACCATCTTGAAAAAACCACTTATTAAATGCTGTAGATTTAGAATATTGTTCTATAGTAGATTTTGATGGTTTAAATAAGTATTGGGCTTTAGATTTTTGAAATACTTCAAAAGAAGCCATTAATGAAGTAGAATCTGATCCATCAAATAAAAAGTAATCACCATTATTTTTTTCTAAAAATTCTAAACCTTTATCTATACTTTCTTGGATTGGTAGTTTTTTATTTAAAATATCTTCAGTACCTATAAACTCGAAATCATAACTTCCATCTTCAACAAATTGTACTCCTATTTGAAGAAATTGTTGGATATGAATTAGTAAAGGTCTAAATGTAGGTTCATTTCTTCCTTTTTTCCAATTTGTTAATTTGATTTTGATCATAAAGTACTATAATAGGCATTTTGTTTTTCTTGTCTCTTAATTGTTTTTTCATGGATTAAACACCAAGGTTCCTCATGAGGTAATTGGGAAATTGATGTATGGGCTTCTAACACCTCATGAACTTTATTCTTCCATTTTATTTTACCATTATTTCTATAAATCCTAAATTGAGGATCAGGAAAATTAACCCACCCTTTTTTATTAACCCTCCAACCCCACTTATCAATATGTTCTTGAGTTAAACCTTTAACTGTGTTAATTCGGGGTACAAGTAAAACATCAACAAAGTTATACTGCAGAACCTGAGGTAAATTTTCTAAACAATACTCACTTACCATTTCATCTGCATCAATTTGATAAATGTAATCCCCATTACACATATCAGTTAATCTATTTTTCATGTTAGCAAAATGACCATCAAAAGGATAATTAAACCAATTAAATTCACCATTAACTGAGCTGGCTCTTAAAAATTCTTCTACAGAAGAAGTACCATTAATAGAATCAAATAATACTACTATTTCATCTTTACTTCTTTTATTTTCAACTAGAAAATTTATTAATCTTTGAATTTCAACTAATTCATTACAGACTGTTATTGCATAACTTATTTTCATATCTTAACTAGGTAATACTCCAATATATGAAAGAGCGTCCATAAAATCACGTTCTTTAAACTGTTTCATTGTAGTCATGTCCATTCTATATTCGTAATATTTTCCTTTTTTATTTGGAATTGGATATTTTTCTTTTTCTTCTTCTTTTACTTCTACAGCTTTAACAGCTGCCCATTCCCAATTTTTAATTGAGGAACCATTAGCAAATACCATTCCCTG
>JGI24004J15324_10000268_pt1 | contig 20922 bp, 26 predicted proteins | sample LinPmetageLP32_FD_15324 | JGI IMG/M metagenome (IMG submission 15324)
CAATATTTTAAAACTCCTCTTGCTTTAATTTGTTTATGATAATAATTTGATATTATACTTGATTTAATATCTAAATAATAACTCATTTCTTTTATATTATTACAAGGAATAATTTTAAAAACTTCTGTTTTTTCTATACTTGTAAATAATATTAAATACCAAACTAAATCTTTTTTATTACCCATTATATACTGTTAGTTAAGATATTAAAAACCACTTGACGGAGCAGACCAACCAGTCGGTGAAGCATTACTTGAACTACCGTCAAATAATTTCTGTTGTTGTAGCGTCATACCACCATAAGCATAAGAAGTAGCAGAACCACCAGTTGGTGGATCACCAGAAAAAGTTGTTGGACCAATATAAAAATTAATAAAACTTTTAGAATTTACAATATTCCAAATACATACACTAATTTTTCTATTTGTATTAGCACTAACATTTCGCATTGTAAAAGTCGCAGTATGCTGTCCCGTTTTATCAGCACCACCGTCAAATAAAACTTGTTTAGTATTATTCAAAAACGCTGGTTGGTCGGCGTCTTCTGGCGACGCTTCGTCTGGGTCAAATAATTTTGCCCACATTCTCATACCGTCGTCTTTAATAGCGTAATAAGTCCAAGTAATTATAAAGTTTGTAGCAGTTAAATCGTCAGTAATTATTTTACAAACCAAAGCGTCATTTATATCTATCCAAGCAGTAGAAGTAGCAGTAAAAGTTCTTTGTAATCTTTGAGACGGTTTTGAAATTGATATTTCTTGTAAAGCATTTTTAAAATTTGTATTATCTAATCTTAATTTTGTCGCTAACGTTGTATTAACTAATACAGATGAACTACTACCCAGTGAATAACCATTTATTTCACCATCACTACTTAAATATTCCAGATTACCAGCACACGATAATTTAGTTTTCATAGTATTAGATAAACCGACAGAAATTCCCAAATCTTTTTCTATAATCACACTTGTATCTACAAAAGTCCCACATTCTATACGTGAATTATCACCGTCTAAATAAATCCCAATATTACCACTACTATCATTTAATTTAATAAAATTATCAGCAAGAGTTAATCTTTCAGTAGAACCATTTTTTAGTCGTATTATTGGATCACTTAAATTAATAACACCATTAGAAGCAGTATCAGTATCGCCGTCCATAATATTACCATTATTCATTTTAATATCAGCACCATTAACCATATCAAGACCGATATCAGAATTATTAGTTTTAATTAATATTTGAGTTAATCCACCAGTATTACCAGTTGGGTCGGTTCTAACTGTTAATCTTTGACAATCAACTAATTCTTCGGTTATTGTTCCTTCAACACTACCATATATTACACCATCACAAACAATATTACCACTTACATGAGCGTGTCCAGTATTATTAGCACCACTCAAATCCAACGCCCAATCAGTATAAGTATTATCAGTTGGCGGAGTTCCAGTTCCCACTTTAATACTTTTATACTGACCGTCTAAATTAATACTTTTAGCAATTGGACTAATTCTTACTACTATTTCATTAGAACTATTTTTAATATCAATTGTTCCATTTCCAAGAAAATCAGCACCACCATTAAAAGTTGATAAACCGGTTATACCCAATTCACCACCAGCAATAACATTACCAGCAGTAGCAATAATATTTCCAGCAGTAGCAACAACATTTCCAGAAACAGCAGTAAAATCACCAGTATTCATAGTAATACTTCCAAGATTTCCAGCAGTATCAGTTGTTGTATCAGTAGAACCAGCAAGAACAAAAGTATCAACACCAACATTACCACCAGATAATATTAATGATTTTAAAGTGGCATTAGCAGAACCACCATTAATTGTATAACCACCCGAGAAACTCATAGTATTATTAGTAAGTTGAAAAGTAAAACCACTACTATCCGGAGTTAATATCTCAAATGATTTACACTCTAAATCATTACATACCAAATCATTAAAAGTAATTTCACCAGTATGATTATTAACATTTAAATCTTCACAAGTAATTTCTCCATTTTTATCAAGTATAATTTTATAAGTATCAGCATCAGTTCCAACTCCAACAATTCCACTTGTTCCAGTAGCAGTAATACTTCCAGCAGTAGTAATATTACCACCACTAATAAATCCACTACTTGTAATATCTCCATTAGAACCATCCATCTCTAACTTTTTAGTAGTTCCAGCATCACTAAATAATTCAACATTACCACTATTTAAAGTAGTTAATCCAACTCCACTATTTAATGTTGTAATTGCTGGGGTTCTTATTTGTCCATTAAAAGTATTTTCAGAATTTCCAGTTTGAATAAAATTATTAGTTGCCGAATTAATAGCACCAGTAATATTACCAACTGTTATAATATTCTGACCAGCACCAGTCATATTAATACCAGAACTATTTATTGAAATTTCAATAGCACCATTTTGTGGATAATTAAAAGCATTACTAAAAAATTCATTTGCTCTTATTAATCCAGTTGTTGTAAAAGTTATATCAGTTTTCAACTTATCACCACTTATACTATTTATTGGAATAGAAATATCATCTACTTTATCCCATTCTAATTTATTAGTAGTTTCATTTTTAGCAATTACTTGTCCTCTCTCACCCGGGTTCCCATCAATTAAAATAGCATCTATTGTAGATGGTAGATTAAGTTGTTCTATAACATCACTATTTACTCCGCTCAAAGTTCTTGGATTATACATATATATAAAGTATATAAGATTAAAAAATATATTAATTATTATATTATATAATTATATATATGGAAGAAAACATTGAAGAAAACATTGAAGAAAATATTGAAGACACTGAAAACATTGAAGATAATAAAGATATTATAGAAAATAATTCTATAATTGATAATAATGAAAAGGTTGTAAATACACTACAAAAACCCAAAAAACCAAGGACTAAAAAACAGCAAGAAGCATTAATAAAAGCAAGAGAGAAGAAGAAGAAAAATGACGAAATAAGATTACAAAAAAAAAATATTGTAGAAGAAGTTGAAGAAGTAGAAGAAGTAAAACCAGCACCAAAACCCAGAAAAAAGAAAACTACGAAAGTGGTAGTTCAAGACCCAGAAAGTTCATCAAGTGAAGAAGAAGAAATTATATATGTTAAAGCACCGAAGAAGAAAAAAAAAAAGAAAAAGAAAGTAGTAGTTCAAGAAAGTTCATCATCATCAAGTGAAGAAGAAAGCGAAGAAGAATACACTAATTATTCATATCAACAACAACAAAGAAGACCTCTAAAATATAGCGATGTATTTAGATTCCAATAAATAAAATATTATATAGTTATATACATGGAAATTAAAGAAGTAGAAAATGAAAAGAAAATAGTTTTATCTAAATTTGAATTTAGTTGTGATGATATTGATAGTAGTATTCCAAAACCATTACCACAAGTATTAAATTTTTTTATGTTAATTTGTGGAAAACCCGGTAGTGGAAAGACGACATTATTGTTAAATTTAATAGCAAAACAGAATAAGGTCTATAATCAAAAATTTGATACAATATATATTTTTAGTCCAAGTTTAACAACTATAAAAGATAGTCCATTTGAAGACTTACCAGAAGACCAAATTTTTAGTGAAATAACAACAGATAACTTATTTGAAGCACAACAAAAAATAAAAGATAGTGGAGAAAAGGTATTATTTATTTTAGATGATGTTGTTAATGATATGAAAAAACAAGGAGTTCAAACTGAATTATCAAAAATGTTAATGAATAGACGACATCTTGCGGGAGCGGGCGGTTCAACAGCATTTATCATCACAACACAAGTATATAATAAAATTCCAGCACCGATCAGAAAGACAGCAACACAGATTGTAATTTATTCAACTAAAAATAAAAAAGAACTTGATACCATCTTTGAAGAATTGATTTTAATTCCAAAAGACGACTTTTATCAAATATTGAAATATTGTTTTGATAAACCACATAACTTTATTTATATAAATGTTAATTCTGAACACGATAAAATGTTCCATAAAAATTTTAATCAATTAGATTTTAACAGTGAAAGTGTAAATGGTTTGTAATTTAAAAATAAAATATTATAGATATATATATGGAGAATCTTTATCAAAAATTATTAGATAAATAAAGAATTAAAAAAAAAAGAAAATTATGAAAAACAAAAACAGAGGAGTAGAGAGTATTATTGGAAAAATAAAGAATATGTATTAGAACGACAAAAAGCAAAAAAATTTCAAACATCACAATATTATAAAGAATGGTATAAAAATAATAGAGATGAAGTTAATATGAAACGATATGGTAGAAAACCAAATAATCATGGTAAAAGATTATATATTGAACCAAAATTAAAACAACAACCAATAAAAAAAGAATTTAAACCAGAAGATTTTATATTATTTGGTAAATAAAAAATATATTATAGAAATTTTTTTTCTTACTATAATATATATATATATGTATAAACTACATCCAATTAAAAGACAAAATCTTAAAGAGGGTAAAATAGCAGAAAATAACATTCATAAAACATTAGAGAAGTATTTTGGTGAGATTAAAAATAATAATGAAAAAAATATTTTTAGTCATATAGATTTTAAGAATGAGAATTATGCTGTTGAATATAAAAGAAGATTTATAAATTATGGTCAATATGATACCTTATTTTTTGAATATGTTAAAGTTAAAGAAGCATTAAAGATGATGAAAGAAAATCCAAAATTAAGAGTATTCTTTATTTGGGAGTGTAATAATGGTGTATATTATTGGGAATATAATGAAGATGAATACTTTATGAGATTAAATGGTAGAACAGACAGAGGAAAAGATGAAAGAAGACAATTGGTAAATATTAAATTAGAATTTATAAATAATATAGAAAATCTAAAATTAGAAGATAAACCATCCATTGTTTGAACTATCACTTCTATTTTCTTGTGCTTTAATAGCATTATGAATATATCTTACATTTAATTCAATATCATTTATTTTATCATTTAGTTTTTCCATGCAATCAATTAAATTCATTAAATTATCAGCATTTAGTTCCGCTTGTGTCTTATTTTTAGATGATTTAAAAGATGTATTAATCATTATTGCTTTTTCTTCACTTGTTAAATATGACATTCTATATTAATAATTAAGAAAAATATTTTATTACTATTATATAATAATATAATAATAATATATATATAATTTATTATGGCAAAGAAATCAAGATCAAATAGAAATCCAAATCAAACACGAAGAAGGGTAGTAAAAAAAGATAAAAAAAAAAAAACAAAGAAGATAATACCAGCAAAAGTTGGAGCAAAATCAACCGCTAATATTACAGAAGTTGTAGCACCATCTGGGGCAAGAGGCGGACAAGGTTCATATAAAACAAGAACATTATCACAAAGAAAAAAAGAACAAGATAAAAAATTTAGACAAAGTAGATTATTTAAATTAGAACAAGAAAAACAAAAGGAATTAGAAAGAGAAATAGCATCATTGAAAGAACAATCACAAAGACCAAGAGGAATATCATCAAGAGGTCAATCAATTTCATCAGCATTTCCATCTTCTACTACAAGTGATACAGAAATTAAAGCATTAAGAGAACAATTGAAAAAAACAAATGAAAGATTAAAAGGTTTAGAACCAAAAAAAGATGAAAAACCAAAAGAAAAATCAAAAGAAGAGGAAAAACCAAAAAGTGAATTAAAAGAAGTAAGAGATACAATTTTACAAGAAGGTATAAAAAGAAGATTAGCAGAAAGAGACCAAATTCAAAAACAAAAACAATTAGATGAACAACAAAAAAGAGATGAAGAAAAACAAAGAATTGAACAGAGTAGAATAAGAGTAGCAACAAGAAGATTACGAGATGAGAAGACAGCACAAACACAATCAAGAATAGCAGAAGAAGAAAGACAACAGAGAATAACAGATAAAGAGAAAAATGAAAGAAGAAAACAAGAAAGAGTAAGAGATAGACGATTAGATGATAGAGAAAGACAAAAATTAATTAATGATACCGAAAAAGAAAGAAAAGAAAGATTTGAAAAAAGTAAAAGAGAATTAGAAGAAATTAGTAAAAGAGAACAACAAGAAAAACAAGATAGAATTAGAAGAAAATCACCTCAACAATTACAATTAGAACATATAACATCTGCGAGACAAGAACCAAGTCCAACTGTAAGAATATCAAAAGATTTAGTTGATGATATCATGGGTGGTAAAAAAGATAATAGACCATCAAATGTAGTATCATTTGAATCTACTGATGAGTCAGATTTTGAAGAGGATATTGATACAGATGATGAATTTGAAGATGTTAATGAAATTGATATTAGTGATTTTGATGAGGATGCCCCAGAAATAGAATTAACACAAGAAATTATACAACAACCAAGAGATGTTCCTTCTACACCACCAAAACAAAAACCACAATTAATTCAAGAAACTATAAGACAATTTGTTGATGATGTTCCACCAATTCCAGAAGATAGACCAATTACACAGTTAGAAAAAGATACATTAACAGCAATTTCGGGATTAAGAGATACAATACGAAGAACACCACCACAAGAGGCACAAAAACAACAAACACAAAGACGTAGTAGAAATGTTATACAACAGATTGAAGAAAGTAAAGAAAAAGATGAAAAACAAAAACAAAAATCAAGAAGAGATAAATTTTTAGAAGAAGAAAAACAACAAGAAGAAAGAGAATTACAATCAAGAGCAAGAAAAGAGGTGGCAAGTGAATTTACATCATCAATTATAGATGATGTTTTAAATGTAAGAGAACAAAGAGAACAAGCAATAAGTGAAATTGTAAGTGGTGCTACCCAAAAAACATTAAGTAGTAGAATTAGAGATGAAACATTAGAACAAAATAGAGCAAGAAGGGATAATTTATTAGAACAATATAATACAGCAGTAAGGGAAGAATCAAGAAATCCTCCACCAAGTGGTAGTGGTGGTAGTGGTGGTAGAAGTGGTAGAGGTGGTAGAAGTGGTGTTCCATCACAACAAGCAATTGGAACTATAATTGGTGATATTCCAGAAAGACCAGAAACATTATTACCACCAGATATATTTAGACCAATAGAAAAAGGTAAAAATAAAGGACAAATAAAAATTCCAAAAGAGAAGGAAATTAAAGAAATAATTAAAAATTATGAAAACAATCCACAATTTAGAAGGTCTATTCAAATTTTAAAAGAACTTCGTGATACATTGAGCCAAGCTAATATAAAAGGAAAAGATAAAAGTAGAAAGAAAAAAAAATAAATAATTAATATATATATATGGGAACAATACGACATTTTGGACAAGGTAGAGAAGCAATACCAACAAAAAAATTTTTGAATAAATTTACTATTGATAAAAATAGTGAAATAAGTGATTTAAGAAAATTACAAATAAAAATGGGTAATTTAGAAAAATCATTATTTAATAAAGGAATAAATGGAATAAAAACAAGAAGTAATGTTAGACTATTAGTTTCACCATTTTTACCATTTAGAGAGCATCAAGGAGCATATAATTTTTTATTAACTGAATTGAAAAAACATAGAGAATATTCACAAAAAGAAAAAAATGAAATATTACAAGATGTAGAAACAATATTTAATATAAAAAGAGAAATAAAAGGAATACAAAACTTTTTACGAGGTGATAGAATAAAATAATATATAATTATATATATAGATAATAATGGCGATTTTTTCTCATCATAAAAAAGAAATAGATGATGAATTTTATACATTAAAAGAAGACTGGAAAAGAATAGAGAATTATATTCCAAAGAATAAAGTTGCATGGGAAGCATTTAGTAATGGAGAATTTGAAAGTGTTGATTATTTAAAATCAATATGTAAAGAAGTAAAATGTAATACTGGTGATTTTTTTGAAAATGATAATATTTCATTTGATATAATATTAACAAATCCACCTTTTAGTATAAAAAAACAAGTATTAGAAAGATTAAAATTATTAGATAAACCATTTATAATCATATTACCAACTTTATCATTACAAACAAAATATATGAAAAGTATATTTGGAGATGATTTACAAGTTATATTACCAACTAAAAAAATATTTTTTTATAAAATAATTGATGGTAAGAAAAAAATTTATAATAAATTAAGTTATTATTGTTGTTATGTATGTTATAAAATAAATTTAGAAAAAGATATTATTTTTATTGATTAATAATATATATGAGTGTAGAAATAACATACAAAGGAAAAAAACGAAAAGTTCCAAAAACATATTTAGAAGGTTTAAAAGGTAAAGAGAGACAAGCACAGATAAAATCATTTTTTGAGAAGAAAGATAGACCAGATACAACATTTAAAAGTAAAAGAAGTGGATGGGTAAAGAAATTTGAAGATAAATATGGAACAAAAATAACTGATAAAGAATTTATTCATAAGAACATCATAACAAGGACTGGACAAGAAAAAATAATATTGAAAGGTAAAGGAGCATACTATTCAAGTGGGTCAAGACCAAATCAAACACCTTTTAGTTGGGGTTATGGTCGTCTTGCGAGTGTAATATTAAATGGTCCGAGTAGAAGAATAGATAAAGATATATGGAATAAATATAAAATTAAAAAAGGTAAAAAATAAATAATATAGTTATTAATATATATATTTAATGCCTTCAAAACTCGCACAAGAAGCACTTGAAAAAGGAATAATTACAAAGAAACAATATAGTAATTTAAATGAAAATTTATTAGATGCTATTGTAAAGAAGAAAATGGGTTCTACAACAAAAGGTAAAGCAAGAAAAGGACAACCAAAAGGAAGTAGATTAGCATTTGATGATACAAAACAAGAAACACATAAAATGTCCGATGGAACATTAATGACTGGAAAAAAACATACATCAAAATCAAAACCCGTTAAAAAAAAAAAAAAAAATAAGAAGTAATTATATAAATGAGTTATCAATTACAAGCAAATGCTATGTCATCAAAAATCTTATATATTGATAGTAGAGATGCTGATACATACTTATCTTCAAATTTAACAAGTTATTTTAATTATGTATTAAAAGAAAATATAGAAGTTCCATTAAATCAAAGAGCATTAATTTCATTAAATTCAGCAACAATACCATATTCATTCTATAATATTAGAGATGATATTAATAATAAATTAAAAATTCAATTAGTAAATCAAACACAAGGAACAACCGATGATTTTACATTATCAATTCCAGAAGGAAATTATGATGTATATTCTTTTTCAACTTTTTTAGAAGATAAAATTAATAATGATATATTAACATTATCAACAAATATAAGAATAATTATAGATTATAATAGAGATACACAAAAATTTGAATATAACTTGTCTAAAAGAGATGATGCTAACCCAAATGATGAATATATTTTGAAATTTAGATTTGATGATAATACAATAACACAAACACCACATATAGAAATGGGATTTATAGAAAAATCATTAATGGAAACTTTAATAGCAGATACAGTTGGTGGAGTATCATCAACCGCCCAATTAGTTTCAATAAATGTAGTTGATATTAACGGAAGTATTCATGGAGTTTATATAAGAACTAATTTAGTAAGCAATGGAACATTAGATACACAAAGTGGTTCTTTTAGTAATATTTTATCAAGAATTCCAATTACTGTTAATAGCGGTGGTATTATTTTTGCTACTCCAAATAATGCTACTCATAGAAGTATAGTTGATATTAGAACAATAAATTCAATAACAATAAGATTAACTGATGAAAGAAATAGAATATTAGATTTGAATGGATTACATTTTCAAATTGCTATATCAGTTGATTTTATATATAGTAAGAAAGCAAGAAATATTCCAATGGGTGGATTATCAGAACAAAGATTTGGTTCAAGTTTTCATCACGAAGAAGTAAATAATATAGATTTAAGAAATGATGATGATTTTGAAAAAGTATCTAAACAATTACAAAGAGATTTGAAAAATACTAAAATAAAAAATAAACCAAAATCAAAGAAATAATTATAATAATTTATTATATATAAAGATTATAATGGGTTTCTTTTCAAGAATTGGAGGTAAAATTTCAAGTGGATTACATTCAGCAGCAAGAATTGGTAAAAAAGTATTGGGCAATGTTCATAGAGTCGGTAATAAAATTGCTAATACCGCAGAAAAAGTTGTTAATGTTGTTGATAGAATCCCCGGTGTGGGACAAGTTCTAGCACCAGTTAGTGGTGTAGTTAGAAGTGGAATTGGATTAGTTAGAGATGTAGCAGATGTTGCTGGGAAAGGTGAAGAATTAATTAAAGCGGGTGAAGGAATTGTAAGTCAAGCAGAAAGCGGAGATATTTCTGGTGCGATTGGTCAAGCAAAATCTAAATTAGAAAAAGGTAAAGCACTAAAAATGGATGCTACACAAATTTTAAAAGATACACAAAAATTAGTTAGAGATATAAGAAGATAAAATTTAATATAGAATTAATTAATAATAATATTTTTTATATATATAAATTATATATATATAAATGAGTGTTCAAGAATATGCCCAAAGATTAAGAAATACACGAACTTTTACATTTGATAGTGTTTGTGGTGATCTTAATATTGGTAATAAAGATGAGATGGGTAATTTTGATGTTGTTATACCACCATCTCCATTCCCACAAGATGTTATAGCATCAAGAGCAATATTTAAACTGAAAAGTTTTTACATTACTTCTCAATCTTCTACTGAAAGAGCAAGTGGTTCAACCACATTTGATGATAGTGGATATTTTATTGAAATAAATGGACTTGGATTAAATAGCGGTATTCAAACACAAGCAGTAAGTTGTGGTGTAAAAACACAAGCATTTCCAATTTATAATAAAGATGGTGCTTCTGATAATACTAAAAGTTTAATTTATCAAAGAATAAGTGGTGGAGAATATTTTGGTGAAGATGTTTTATGCTCTAATCCATATGGAACTGTTGCTAATGTTAAAGTTTATAGTATGGATGGTGATGGAATAATTATTACTAATAATGCTAATTTGGCAAGTAGTATTACATTTTCTATTGAATTAGTTCCAGATAATTGAAACTAAACTAAAATAAAATTATAAAAAATTATTATATATAGATATTTATATATATAATAAAAATGGAACGTGTTGCCCCTCCCCAAGTTAATTACGATAATGTTTTGCCCTTAGCGATTGAAAGTCGTTCTAATCGCAGAGAGTTTTTACCAGTTAATGGTCAATCCTTCTCAAATGGAACTGGTTCTACTATATGTAGAATTGATGTAAATGCTGATAGTATGTTAGATGCTACTCACTCTTATTTAGAATGTGTATTAACAAATACTACTGGTGCTGATACATTCCTTGCTCCAAATGGTTTTGGTCCATCTTGGATTCAAAGACTAAGAATTGAAAGTGGTGGTGTTGTATTAGAAGATATTAATGAATATTCACGATTATATGCTATGTTGGTATTAAATCAATGTCCAAAAGAATATATTAAAAATAATCTTGCTTTACTTGGTATGTATCAATATCACGGAAGTTGCCGATTAAAAGGAACTACTCTTAATGCTTTTGATTGTGCTACAACTGGTGGTGATAATGTTGCTGATGCTGATAGTGCTTTTACTAACTCAATTCCAGATATTAGTGAATTACATTACAATTTATCTGCCCAAGGATTATTACGTGGTAATCATACTAATGGTGCTCCCGGAAATGCTGCTACTAACCAACCAACCACAGAAGGTCTTGCTGGTGTTCATGCTACAAACAGACTTGCTAATAATGGAAGATTAAAGATGTGTATTCCTCTTGTTTCTGGTTTCTTAAATATGGATAAATATATACCTCTTGTTATGATGAATGCGGGTTTTACTATTGAACTAACCCTCTGTGATACTTTAAGAATTGGAGTCGTCCAGACTGAAACTGGTGGTGCTAATCAAGGTGCTTTTAATGCTGCCCCCGCTTGGAATATATCTGGTGTAAAATATGTTGCTCATCTAATTGATTTAGATAGAAGTTTCTATGATAGATTAAGAATGGTTATGGAAAGTTCTGGTGGTGTTTTACAACTTGCTGGACAATCATATCGTCATTTTAGTGGTAATCTTAATGCGGGTGAAACTGAAACTACTATTACTTTACCCGCACGAGTTAAGAGTGTTAAATCTATTTTTGGAACATTCCTTCCAACTGCTAATTCTGGTGTATTTAATAAATATGATACTTCTGTATTTAATAGTGTTGGATTAACATCATTTAGATTTGAAATTGGTTCTGTAAGATATCCACAAACTGACGTAACGTTTAGTGCTACTAGTATATTAGAACAAAGTGAAAGAGAGGCAGAATTAGATAAAGCATGGGGTAAAATGGGTGATTATCAACACCAGAAAGCATATTCTACTAAGCATACATTAGATAATGCTGGTAATAGAGATGGTACAAATCTTGGACAAGCCAGTGCTCTATCCGCCTTCTTTATTGGTTATGATTTTGAAGCATTCCAGAGGGTAGCACTTGAAGCGGGTATTAATACCGCAGACCGTTCTCTACCAATTAATTGTATTCTTTCAAGAGCAGCAGCATCTGTTGCCGCACGAGCAGATTTCTTCATATTAGTTGATGCTATTTTCTTTATTAACTTAGATGGGACTGCTTCCGTTTCATACTAAATTTAAAAAATCAAATAAATAATAATATATATTTAATAATATATATGATTAAAGTTGAAATAAAAAAGAGTAGTAATCCAAAGAAAAAATTTATGGCGATATTTTATGATGGAAAAAAGAAGATAAAAACAACTCATTTTGGTTCTAATGGTATGAGTGATTATACTATTAATAAAGATAAATCAAGAAGACAAAGATATTTAGATAGACATAGAAAAAGAGAAAATTGGAATGCTTATATGACTGCTGGTGCTCTATCAAGATGGATATTATGGAATTTACCAACATTAAAAGGTTCAATTAATGATTATAAGAAAAGATTTAAACTATTATAGATAAAATAATATATCTTTTATAAATATATAATAATGTTTGATTTGTTGCTAAAAGGTTGGTTAGTTGGGGTTGGTATTATTTCAGTTTATGCTATTGATAAACATTATAGAAAAAAAGAATTAATACAATTACAAGAAAAATTAATAAGAATAATAGATAATTTGGAAAATGAAAATGAAGAATTAACAGAAAAAAATAGTGAATTAATAAATGGATGTAGAGAACATTATCAGAAAATTGATGAATATTTGAAAGAAAATAATCTAAAATAAATATATATATGGTAATAATTAATGATGTTGAAACAGATTACAGAGAAATTGAAAATCCTTTTGTATGTAATAGTAGCATGCCAATTCGTCTTGGAGTTCCAACGAAAAATAATAAAAGTGTTATCTTTACTACTTCAAATAGTAATGGTAATAAATATTTCCATAATGAAAATGACCCAAAATTAAATTTTGTTTTTGGAAAATCAGAGGAAAAAGAGATGACAGAAATGGAAAAATTTGATTATGAAATTCCAGCAAATGAGTTAAATAAGGGATTAGATAAGGAAAGGCATAAAGATGGCTTACCATTATCTTTTTTACAAATTGAAAATGAAGAACAAGGTCTTGAATGGTATAGAAAAAATTATCCAAAAATTCCAGATGATTTATTACCAATTATAGCAAGATATCATTGGGGCGAACCAATAACCAAGAAAGCACTAAAAAATGAAAAAAAGAAGATAAATAAGAAGTTAAATAAACAAGGAGAAAAAACATTACAGCAGAGAATTGAAGATGGGGAAGATATTTTTAGAATTAATTTTAATAAGTAAAATAATTATAATATAAATTATTAATATATTATAAATGTTTGTTTTCCACGAAAGTGATTTAGACAGAAGTAGCCAATTGAATAAAGTTCATAGTGAAAGATATGGAGGTGATTCTAACAATGTTTCAAAAAAATTTGGTAATCATTCACCAGTAATTCCAGTATATACAAATGATTTATCTAATGTTAGAAGAGCAAGTGATGCTCGTCATAGAGTTTTAGAAGATAGAAGACAAAAGCAGTTCAATAATCAATTTAGTGATTTTAAACTTAGTCGTCCATTGAATTAAGGATTATTTGTTTCATCATCATTATTTGAATCATCAACTTTTTTTTTATTATCTTCATCATCTTCATTTTTAACATCTCTATTACAACTAAATAATCCACAACAAAAATTTATAGTGGTACATCTGCTCTTAAATAAAACCAATAAAACAGATGCGAGGGCAGATGCTCCAATTGTTATTATATTTGAATAATCATTAGCATTCCAAGTATATGTGCTTTCGCTATCACTCATAAAATATATAAATAGTATAGAAATTCTTTTATTTTATCTAAAATTAAAATTTATTTTATCTCATATATGTATATAATATGACTGATAATAAAAAAGAATATGATTCTAAATTGAAGGATTTAATTGATGCTGGTGGTTTTCACATGGAAGGTATAGCAGAAATTAGAGCAATAATAATGTTAATACAAAATTGTCCAGAGGAAGTAAAACCACTTCAAGAAAATATGGGTAAATGTTTAGAAATTTTAGTTAATATGTCAAATCAATATTTACAATTATATAAAAAAGATAATGAAAATTTATGGAATGAAAATGAAATTGAAAATAAATAATATATATAGAAAATTTGTAAAATTAATATCTTATTATATTATATATGATAAGTAAAATAAACCGTTTTAATTGTAAAATAACTTTACAAGGAAATGAACTCCATAATAAGGACTATTTAACTTTAAAAGATATTTCAGATGATATTGGATTATCTTACAATATTGTAGCAAATATTTCATGCAACAGAAAACCAAATAAAAAAATAAATGATTTTAAATATTTTCCAAAAATTGAAATAATAAAATTACAATTAGATTATAACGAGATTGAAAAAGAAAAAAAATATAGAAAAAATACTAAATTAAATGATATAATAGATAATAAAGAGGATTATTAAAATAATTAATTAATTAAATTAATTATTTTATACATTTACATAAATTTTACTCTTCTTTTAAAATTTTCTTTATTATTAATTGTCATGTTTTTATTAAATTCAAATCTTACTCTACCCCCCGCAAGTAAATCAAATTCAAGTCCATTTGGGTCATCATATAATTTATTATATAATTCAATTACATCTCCGTTAAATTCTTCATTTGCTTTGTGTAAAATACTTTCACTTGGAACTCCTTTCATTCTAATATGATAATCAAAGATGTCTTTACCGTCTTTATCTTGTGATTTTAATCTATCGCAATAACATTTTTTACCAAGGAATACACTATCAACCGCAAAAATTTCTGTTTCTGCTCCATCAAGTTCAAAATCAGTGTGAAATTGTCCCATATCATTACCAATAAGCACTCTACCATATTTTTCTTTAAAATCATTTCCAAGTAATGGAACTTTATCACTATCAATATGGATGCTATCCGTGTCTGTAATATACATATTATATTTTTTATCCTCTGCTAAGGTCATAACTCATACATAATTCTTTTACTCATTGATAAAATTTCTACACCACAATGAACATTATTGAAATGAGTATCAATTGATTTTATCGTCTCAACTTTAACCATTTTACCATCTGGGAGGTCTGTTGCTGTTTTTATATCATTATAATATCTATGTAAAAATGTTTCAAAATATTCTTTTTTTATATACTTCTTTTCAGTGTCAATTGGTTTCATAAATGATTTTCCATATGATGAATTCATCAATTCTTTAAAAACCATTTGTATTGGATTTTTTTCTTTTTTGAATTTTAATCTTTGATTGAATAGATGTCTCATGGTATCTTTTATTTTGGTGTTTCTTCCTTCATCGTAGTAATAACCCATAATAAATGTATATTCTATATTTTGAAAATTTATTAAGTCTTCTAAACCAACTTTATCCATATAGACCTCTTTACCAACTAAATCATTAGTAAAATCTCTAATACCGTTATCTGTAAGAACAGAAGCACAAGGAAAATTATATTTTTTACCAATTTTTGTAATTTTTATTTTAACAAAATATCCATCATAATTATTCGGTTCAAAATTTTTAATAACTTTTGGACGACCCATTAAAAAACCATCCATTCTATTCATAGCACTTGGATAGAGCGATACAGCATCAAAATCTGAGATTTTACAATTCATTTTTCTATGTTTTACATTTTTAGCAGTCATACATCTACCACCAACCACACAATTTTGAATAAAATGACGAGGAACTCCACTAATTTGGAAAACATTGTCATAACATCCATTTATTTTTAAATAATCATCCGCCATACTTGCGAGGGTTAAATAATTATTTATATCTTGTCCGGTTGCTTCATGAACTAATTGCTGGAATTTTTCATAACCATTTTTTAGAGTCATACAATCCATATAACAATATTCCCCAGCATATTTTAATATATCAATTTTATCGTCTTTTATACATTCCCATCTTTTACAATTTTCTAAATATTCATCTTCATCATCTTTACTAACAAATGATAAACAATAATCAATATCTAAATTTTTTTCTTCTACATTTTCCTCAGTATATAGAGAATAAGGCATTATTTCTTTTTTTACATCTAAATTAAAGCATTTACCAAACTTTTTTAAAGGCATGTTAATCATTTTTAAACTACACCCAATTTCAATTGATAAAACTAAATCACGATTATAAGCAAGAGCATTACACGACATAATACTATTTGATTTTTCAATTGTTTTTACATTATATAAATGTTTTAATAAATATCTAAAATCATATCCAGCATTGTGAGCAATTAATTTTAAATTTATTTTATGTTTATAAGTTAAGTCAATCATCTCATGTTGTTTATGTGTTCCATATTTATTAACTAATTCGTCTAATAATTGCTTAGCACAATCTTCTCCAAAAAATCCGTTTCTATGTTTATCTGTATATACGCAATATGGTTTATGCTCTGTTTCTACACCATCATTCCTTGACGTTGTTGCTTCAAAATCAAAATATACGATATCAAGGGTATGCCCAATACCCAACATTTTACTTTTATTTATTTTTGTATTTAATTTTTCATCGTATTCCAAAGACCCAAAATCTTTTACTTTATTATGAAAATTTGACTTATAAATATTTTGATTATATGTTAATAGTTTTAAACATTTTTCTTTATTTTCAAATAAATATTTTATTATATCATAACTTGTGATGAATCTATCTTTTCGTTTATATTTATCTTTTTCCTTTGTATATATTCTATTGAATTCTCTTTCATTTTTTATATCATGATAATTTTTAATACAATAACTGGTGTAATTTGTTTTTTCTATTAAAAAGAAATGGTCTGCTATTAATCCAATATTGACTATTTTATTTTTACTATCTCCATACCTTCTTAAATTTGTTTGACATTTTATGGACTTTAATACAATCTGTATTTTTAATAAATTAGATATCTCATCTAATTTTGTAATTGGAATGTTTCTATTTTTTACAATATGTAATATTGGTGTTATTTCTAAACCAGCACTTTTAAGAGTATGACATATACAATTAATATCATATTTCCCATCAACTTGCTCTTCTTGCTCTTTTGTATATACTCCATATCTTGATAAATCTACTTTATTTAAATCGTGAGTAAAAGGAAAAAAACCTCCACCGGGTTTTGGTTTGAAACTTAATTTTAATTTTTTATCACCAACTACAATATTACTTAAATTAACAATTTCTACTTTTTTTTTTGATTTCAAAAATGTAAAAAAGAAACTATCACTTTTTTCTCTCTTCTCAATTACTTCATATTCATTAAAATAATTTGTTAATCGTGTTAGATTTCCCGGGTGTAGTGTTATATAAGTGTATTCTGGTGGTGGAATTACTGGAACTGGATTTCCATCATATGGATTCGTCCTCTCTTTTTGTTGTGATACTGGTTTTATATTACTTATTCTTAATAAATATTGATTATCTGGATTCAATAATTGTTTAAATTTTTCCCATTCGGTTGATAAATTTAATAAATTAGTATTTATAGACGTGTATTTGTCTTTTAATCCATTACCACTAAAATAATTACCAGTTTGATTACTATCTAATATTACATCTTTATTTAATTCTTTTCTTAAATTTTTTAAATAATCTTTTTTGGTTTTAGTTGATTTTTTTAATTTTTTTTTATATTTCTCTCTTTCTTTCATGGTTCTATATTTTAATACATCTCCTTCAATGTAATTTCTAACATTATTTTTTATATCTTCTTTCTTTACAAATCTATCTTTTCTTTCATTATATATTACTCCTTCTTTTGGTAAGAATGATATAAAATTAGTTAATCCTCTTCTTACTTGGTCTTTATTCCAATCTATGAATTTTTTTGATAATTTTTTTGATTTTAATAATGGATTTTTATTTGGAAATTTCTTTTTATAGATTGATATTAATCTTTTTCTTTCATTCTTTGGATTTATATCGGTGTTATTTATTACTTGATTATTTAATACAATATCATTTGTAATAACTTCATTGCTCATATCTAAATTAGTAGATATTATTTTTGGGGTGTTTTGTGTTTTTAACTTTGACATTTATATATATAATAATAAAAGAAAATAATTTCGTAAATAAACAAAAAAATATAATTTCTATACTATTTTATAATATAATAATTTATCTCATTATATTGTAAATTTTAGTTAATTTATCTCACATAGTCTCTTATACCTTCTTATTTATCTCACATAGATAATATTATCCTCTTAAATAATATTATTGATAGACCGTAAGACCATAAAATATATAATATATAGAAAATTGATAAAATCGCACTTTAAGCACTAAAACCCATTTAAATATATTTTAATTTTAATTTATTCATGAATATATTTTATTTTATGCGTGAATATATTTTATTTTATGCGTGAATATATTTTAAAGAGCATAGAGAGCATAAATTCAAAAAAACAAATAAAAAAATTTTAAATATTTTTAATTTTATTTAATTACTATATAACCCCTTATAATTGATTTTTTTTAATAATTTTAAATTTAATTTTTTCAATTTTTGAATTTATGGTCTTTATGGTCTTAATGAAAATGACTTAAAGAGATACTTATTTAATATATTATATAATAATATGGATAAAATAGACATGCCCCGAGAACTTCAACTACAAATTTTTTATTTTAAAAATAAAATAGAGCAAGAAGAAGAACTTATAAGGAAAACTAAGGAATTAAAAAGACGGTTAGTCATCCATATAGACACCATGAATGAACTATTTGACGAATCATATCAAATGGACGGCGATTATATACACCCGGACGATCCCACCGAATTTTCTGATTATTATTCGTCTGATTCAGACTGTGATTCAGACGATGATAAGGATTATATACCTTTTCAATATAACCCCTTAGACTCGGTCTCATTAATTAAATTTAAGGAATGGTATAAGGACGAATTTAATGAGACTAGAAAGCGTCCATATAATCCAAAAAATGGATGTTTTAGAGATCATTATTATTATGAATCTATCATGCCCCATTATAGAATATCTAATGAACCCTTATAAATTTCTATATATATATTAAATATATTTAAAATATTTTAAAAATACGAAATTAAAAAAAAGGTTTAAAGATATACTTACATAATATAATATATAATATATAATGGAACAAATGACAAACACAATAAATGATCATTTAGACATTCAAAATGAAAACATGGAAAAAATGATCTCAGCACTAAAAGCGAAGATAAAAGAAAATAACGAATTTATAAAAGATGTAAAAATAGAAGATAATATAATAGAAATTATAAACTACACGTTAAATGATGTTTTAAATATTGAGACGGGGAATAATGTAAATTTAAAAGAATTAAACGACGGAACATGTAAAATATTTAAAAGCGGTAAAATTACATATAAAAAAGATATTAAAAGCAATTTAAAAAATATTGAATATATACTCCTCAATAATATGAGCGGGGATCTTACATTCATAGATAAAGACCAAACCCCGCATGCATATGCTGGTAATGGATGTTTAAAAATCACATTAAATGAAAAATTTAAAGGTAGAATATTATTAAAATATTTGTATTATATGTTAAAATTTACACATCATGAAAGAATTTTAAATTTAAGACATGGATCATTACAGAAATTTATATCTATATACAGTTTAGAAAAATTATTTAAAAAAATTCAAATGACACAATAAAAAATAATACTATTATTTATTAAAAATAATAATATTTTATTTATATAAAAAATATATTCATGCATAAAAAATAAAAAGGTTTAAAGACATACTTACATAATATAATATATAAAAATGTCAGAATTAAAAAAAATCAATTTTTTTGATCTCCCTCGTGATGTGCTTGAAATTATATTCAAAATGAAAAAGGAAAAAGAAAAACATGAAAGTTTAGAACTTAAAAAAGTTCATTTAAATAAATTTTATTTAAACGAGCATATAACATTAATAAAAATGTCATTATATGACTATGGGGAAGACATACATGGAGTTATAATTCGTTTAAATAATTTGAGACAGTGCGAGGTAAAGACCCTTGAAAGATTAGTAAAAAGGATTAAAAAAAATCAAAAAATAAATAATATATATAAATCATATTTAAACAATAATAAAGAACTTATAAAAATTATTCAAAATTTAAAAAAAGATTTAAAAATATTTTAAATGACATTCATGCATAAATTAAATAATATTTAAAATATTTTAAATATCATTTTACGCAGAAAATAAAATATATATTATTTTTACCCTATGAAATTAATAAAAATTAATAAGAGCATTAAAGCACTTGGGGGCATTTTCCCT
>JGI24004J15324_10000269_pt1 | contig 20898 bp, 28 predicted proteins | sample LinPmetageLP32_FD_15324 | JGI IMG/M metagenome (IMG submission 15324)
TCATCGCCTAATCCAATTACAGCACCATCTGCTAAAAATAAATCTGAAAATTCTAATGAAGTAGTACCAAGAGCTGCGCCATCACTTGCATCTGGAACAAATGCAGTTGAAGCAGTAATTGTTGTTGCAGACAAAGTGCTTGCACCAACTATTGTACCGCTTACATCTAAGTTAGCATTAACATCACATAGTGTTGCATTTAATTCTATTTCATCAGTTGCATTAATATCCAATATAGCATTACTTGGCGCACCTATATTTTGTGATGAATCATTGAATTGAATAACAGAAGTTCCATTTAAAAGAAGCCCTGTATCAGCAACGTGCGTTAGTGTTACATCAGTGTCTGCACCAAATCCTAAAACTGCTGCATCTGATTCTAAAGTTAAGTCATCGCCTACAGTTAAGTCAGTACCTACAGTTAAAGCTGCTGCGGCAGCTACTGCTCCTGCAATACTTAAAGTTCCTGCTAAATCTAAATCAGTAAAAGCATTTAATACTGCTGCACCTGAACCAGCTCCATCAAGTGTAACAACAGCTACTCTGCTATTTGGAATAGTTACTGTTGCTCCTGAACCTTGTTTAATTATTATATTTTGAGAACCACTTGTAGCGTTTTCTATAACTTGAATTCGTTTTAATGTATTTGGTCCTATAGTAATAGTACAAGCTGAATCAAGAGTTCCTGTATATTTTACATACATGGCTCTAGCTTGATCTGACGCACCATCAGCAACTGTAGATGTATGTGTATTTGCATTAGTTGTTATAGCTTCTGTGCCAATACCTAATGCTTCACCTATAAGCTCTAAATTGGTATTTGTAGTAGTACCCCATGTACCACTAGCATCGCCAGTAGCCATTTCATTTAGTCTTAGGTTATTTACATATGAGCTTGCCATTTTTATTCCTCGTTAATATTTATAAAACAATTTCACTATAAGTTGGAGTTTGGGGTATTGTTATATTTGTATATGTTACAGATAAATTTTGCGCCAACTCTCCCCAAACATTTACCGAACTTAATGTGCTTGTCAATTCAAATCCTTCAGATGCTATATTAGCATCAGCAGTAACTGTTTCTGTACCTAGTGCAGATGTACCTGCTAAACCTGTCATATCTAGGAAATTATTAGTTATTAAACTTTCATTTCCTACTGCTGAAGTACCAGCATTTCCAGTGACAGAAACATTAGCTGCGGCAGATACTGATTCATCTCCCAATCCACTTGTTGAGGTTGTTGCAGTTACTCCTACAACTGCTGCGGCTTGTACAGCAGTTCCATCATCTAATGCTGTAGTTCCAACATTTCCAGTGACAGTAACTGGTATTGGATCAGAGCCAAAACCTAGCTGACCCCAAGTACCTCTACCCCAGCCATTTATATTAGACATAGTAAAACTACGCTATTCTTATAATTGCATTTGAAGCGTCTGCTGCTGGAAACTGTATTGTAAAATCTCCTGCTGTAGATGTTTTATCTCCACCAAAAGCTAAAACACAAACTGCTTTATCACTGTTTGTATCGTTATATATTAGACAACCATTAGCTGTAATGGTTACATTGCTAAAAGTTAAATCAGCAAAATCAGTAAATGCTGTTGTTCCTGAAGTTGCAGGATTAACATTAGTTAATGCTGATCCTGTGGCAGAATAATTAGTTCCACTAGCTTCATTTGTACTTGAGTATGCTGTAGTAGTTGCACCTAAAGATGCAGAACTTGTGTACAAAGCTAATTTAAAGCTATTTCCACCAGATGCTAAAAAATTATGCGTACCTTCAAGTAGTTCTTTTTTAAATGATGTACACATTGCTTGCGATATTGCCATTATAATCTCCTGATAATATTTGCCATTTCTTGATGACCTTGTTTTTCTAATAAACCTGCTACAGTAGCTCTATCACTCAATACAGCTTGTTTCATGTACAGTAAAACTACATTTTGTATATGATCTTTAAATGCTTCTGCTTGTGCTTTAACCATAGGATCGGCATTTTCGCTTACAGCAATTAAACGCTCCATTATGCGCTCTGTCCAATATTCAGGCTTTAAACCTTCATTCTGAGTAGTTTTAACCCCTACAGTTCCTATTGTGCTTTGTACATCCACACTAAACATTTATTTTCCTTTGTCCATCTCTATAAGCATCTTTACGATTGTATCCGTCTGATTGCAATGTAAGTTTTTGCAAAGACTCTGTAAATCTTTTTTCGTAATTAGCTAGAACATCAGGCTCACCTTTCATAAATACATACGCTTCACATAAAGAAGCATAAAGTAATGTTTCTGGAGAATTTGTACCTAGCCATGATGTTCCATCGGCTGATGCAGTTATTGATGTAGGTGTATAAAAATAATGTAACTCGATGCCAAAAGCAGAACTAGGTGTTGGTCCTAATATAAAATTTTCAGAATCAAATTGTGCATAATGTTTTGGCACACCTGTAGTTGCAATTTTTGGGTATGCTTCTCTTATAAAATTTACATCAATGTTCAGAAGATAATTATAGTTACTGTCAGAGTCAATTACTGCAAGTGAATATGGATATAAATAATCAGAAGGTGCTTTTAAATACTCAGAATCAGCAGTTAAATTAGCTGTTACATTTTTTCTAAAGTTAGGAAGCTCAACAGATTTAATTATTCTGTCTTCTGCCTGAACAATAATATTTGATAAGTTTGAAACAAATGTTGCTTCAGTATTTTCTGTATAATCTTGTATTGCCGATTTTAATGTAGTAAATGTCAGACTCATGTTGTACTCACTTTAACTGTTCCAATATCGCCTTTTATATTTAATCCCATTGTACTAGAACCAAATTCAAACATTCCTCCACCTACAGGATTAAAAGAATAATATGATGTAGAAGATACTTCTCCTGCATCTGGTCTAGCATTAAATAAAGTTTGTGGATCACTACTATTTATTTCGCCTAATTTTAATTGAGGATGNTCAGTATCAAAACACTCAGTACAAACNCTGAAACCATTTCTTTTGCTGTCTTCAATTTCATATTTAAGCAAATTAAGTTTAAATGTAAAACCACATCTATCACATTGACCTAAAGCTTTTGTTGCTCTTGCATAAGCCATTTAGTAACCATAAACCCCTAAGTCTGGAACAAATCTTACAGATGCCCTTTCTCTGTCGGCATCACTAACATCCTTCCATAACTCATTGTATCTTTGTCTAATCATAGGAACTCTTTGTTGAGCTTCAGGTGATTTACAAGCTAAGTTATATGCTAAAGCATAAGTTAAACAAGGAAGATACCTGGTAGGTACATCTGTATTGTTACTTCCAACATTACCTGTATCTTCAATTTTTTGAACATAATCATAAACTAGAGTATATGATTTATCAGGAGTAGACCATAGAACTATATCAATGCTTGATGTGCCTTTATCAACATAAAATTGTGTGGGTTTAGCTTGATTAAGTTTATTAGATTGGTGATTGTATTCTGTCTTAGATATTCTGTTTAATCGCTGATCAAATTGTTTTGTTTGATCTCCAGCATCAGTTCTTATAAAGACATCTATTACATCAAGAGCAGACAAATCTATTGTGTAACTGCTTGTGCCAGAAACAACAGAAGCTGTTCCTTGCTCAACAGTCCACAAATTAAGACCTTTGTTTTGCCATTCTAAAAATACTAAATTTAAAGCTCTTTTAGCACTTCTGAACTTATATCCTGATCTTAATTCAAGCCCACAAAGATCATAAGCTTCTTCCATAATATCGCTTAAATCTAAGTTAAATGTATGCGTTCCACTGGTTGCCATTATTTATCCTATTTTAACATTTCCACCTTCTACGAGCCTGTCTTATTCTTGAATCAGGATCGTTTCTAGTTTTAGCTGAACTATTTTTAAGTTGCCCTAGAGACCTTGCACAATAAGATTTTCTTCTTTTTGCAGCTTTACTACCTTTTTTTACATCACCTGTAACTGCTGTTTTTAACTTAGAACCAGGATTGGCTTTACGATAAGCCGCAACCCCTTTCTTAGTCATACCAGCTCCACTTTTAGTAGATCGGTAGTTAGCACCCTTACCTTTAGTTGTTTTAGGTATAGAGTTATCTCTTTTTCTCATTGCTTATGTCTACTTATCGTTTGTTTTTTTTCATAGCTGGAACACTTGTCATTCCGCCACCAAACATATTTTTGACATATTCTTTGTAGGATTGAACTTTTTGTTCTTTGCCCACTTCCCTTCCCATTCTTCCACCGCCAGCCATGCCCTTGGTAGATTTACCACCACCAGCCATGCCTTTAGTTGACTTTCCACCACCAGCCATTCCTTTAGTAGATTTGCCACCACCAGCCATATACTTAGTAGACTTTCCGCCACCAGCCATACCCTTGGTTGATCTACCACCGCCAGCCATGCCTTTAGTGCCTTTTGAATCTTTTTTCTTTTCCATAATAAGTTCCTTTTGTAGATATTTATAATACCCTATGTTTCAAGAGTATTATAAATTCTATTAATATCAAAATATTTTTAAGCGTGAAACACAGTCATTGTTAAAAAAGTAGATACAGTATATTGAATGTATATACCATTAGAAAAGACTACTCCTTCATCTGGAATGACAACATCTCTTGTTGCATTAGCATCACCTACAGAACTTAACTTCATCAAACTTGTTCCTGATGGTGAAGTTGTTAAAAAGTCTGTAGTTCCTGCTGTTGCAGTGCCAGTTAAATAAATACCTTTTAATCTTGATCTGCCTTGAAAGATAACATCTGCTGCCGAAGCATTGACTCCTGCTGAAACATTTCCTGCTGGATTTCCTACAGCAGTTATAGAAGCTATTGTTAGAAAGAAATTAGTTCCAGTAGCTGTACCAGCATTAGCACCTGTAATGGATTCTGTTTGGGAATCTCCATTAATATCAGTTCCAACAACAGTAAATGATTTAGCAGAATCATTCCCAGCCGAAAGGATCGTTACAATCCTCCCATGACTGAGTGTAACAGAACCACTGTCAGCTAATGCTCCCCCTATTGTAAGGGCTGCATTATTTCCAACAGAGGCTGCTGTTGATATTCCATCTGCATCTAAGGCAACTGTATCAGCAGTTATAGTGACTGCTTTTACATCTGATCTGCCAGCCATAAGTTACTCCTAGATAATACCAGTAAGGTTAATTAATGAGTAATCAGTAGTTACATTAACAATCATAACAGTACCTATTACTTGTATAACATCTCCAGCCGCAGGTCCAACAGCTCCAACAGCTCCTAATGGTACTGCGTGATTACCTACAACTAATGTTCCTGAAGTTAATACTGTAGCTGGTCCTGAAACTGCAAACCAACCAAAATGAGTAGCAGCCATATCGACCACTGTTACACCCATTGTTGCACCTGTAGTTGTAGCCGCTTGACCAATTAAAGCACTTCTTGGATCAGGAATTAAAGTTATTCTTGAGCTTGTTGTTATTGCTGTTGCTAAATCATCGTAGCAAGTAATTACGATTGAAGGGTCCTCAGAATGATCATGTGCAGGATTAGATTTGATTCTAAGCATTTGACCTTCGCCAGCCGCATCATTTACATAAAGATAACCATTTGCATATTGATTAAGAGTTATATCAGTACCAGCAGTTTCAACTGAAATTGCAGTTTCTCCAGCCGCTACACCAGCAGTAGGTGTTAAATCAAAGTGATGCGCTATTGAAGCAGCATGAGTTACACATTTACCAGCCGTTACAGCACCAGCACCCATTTTTCCATAACTGTAAACTGTGTTGCCGTAAAGCAATCTACTTCCTAAAGGAAATAACTGACTTGCTCCAGATGTGTAGGGATCGACTGTAGCATATTGGCTTCCGCCTTTACCTACAATAAAATCGGCAGGTCCATACCCAGTTGCTGCTGCATACTGAATGTGTCCACCATCATCAGTAAAAATATTACCATCACTATTAATTACTAAACCATCTGTTGCTGCTCCTGATGTGGAGCTTATATCAATAGTTTTGAATCCGTTTTCAGACCTTATTGGTCCGTTAAAAGTTGTATTAGCCATAATTTCATCCTTTGAAATTTAGTCTATCATCTTGGCAAAGTCTGCTAGGTCAGTTGATAGAGTTATTTTTTATCCTAGATTTTTAATATAACACAAAAAAGGGGAGCTTTCGCTCCCCCTTATTGTTTACCTTTACGATGAACCAGGTGATCCAAAGATACCGAGTGGGTCTGATACTCCAAATGAATATCGTTCCCTAGCTTTGTATCGTACGTTACCTGTATCAAAGTCTCCGTCCATAGAAGTAGTCATAGGACTTCTAACGAAATGCTTCATGCCATCAGGAATATCTGTTGTAATAAAGAAAGCATTTGTATCAGTTAAATAATGATTAACTGAATAGCCTTCTGGTATTACACCATTTGTCTTAATAGCATTGATGTCGTTATCAGCCGTACCTACTCTATAGTCACTTTGTAAAAGTCTAGTAGCAACAAACTGTAAGTCTGAAGGTACAATCAACTTTCTAGGTCTAGCAGCAATTTTTAAGCCTCTATCATCAGTATATTTACCGATTTGAATGATTGCATCTTCTAAAGAAGTTTCATTCAAGTCAGCACCTGCTGTAGGGCGGTTGCTGTTAGTTCCACCATTTACTAAAGGATGTGCTGTGCTAAATAAAGCAACACCATCTCCACTGGTAAATGCAGTAGAAAAACCATTGTTAAGTGGGTTTACAGCTTTTACTTGTTTAGTATAAGCCATTGCGCGAGCCAAAGCTTTGGTGTATCTACCAGATAAAGAAACATAGAGATTATCTTCCATTGCTTCTTCTGTGATTGAGTATCCCATTGCAATTGTTTCGTGCGTGTAACGAGCCACAAAAGATTCTTGTGCAGTATCATAAGTGATAGCTGAACCTTCATCTTTTACTGGAGCAGCTCCAAAACCTGATAGTTTCAGTTCTTCTTCAAAGCTTCTTTCAGAATTTTCTGTCACATAGATTTCTTCATGCTCGTTTTCGTATTGACCATATTCTTCGCCAAATAGAGCGTTCAATCCAGGTAGGAGTTGTTTAAGCTCATTTGCTCTTGATATAGCAGCCATAATCTATCTCCTATTATCCTATACCAGTCGTGTTAAGCAACTGATGCCCAACATTAACCATGACAAGTACATCTGTAAAAGCATCGCCTACTGCACTATCTGGTCCGTCAACAAAGTCAACGATCTTTAAAGGTAGTGTATTAGTAGTTGCAGCCGTAGATATACCAACTGTGTTTTTACTAACTCCGATTGCTGTACTTCCTGCTGTTTGCACTACGTTAGCATTTTTACCTAAAGTATCTAAAGTTGCTGCGCCATTGCATTGCATTTGCATTAAAATAAACGGATCGGTTGCTACATACGCAACAATATCATCCGCAGCTGTAGAAGCTGGGAATTGATTGTTAGGTGTGAATTGACCTGTAGTTGGATCGGTGTAAGCACAACCAAGGAAAACACCAATGGTAGTCAAAGAACTTGTACCAGTATCTTTTTCGATAGTGGTATTAGGATTTTGATCTGCCCATTTTACAAAATCACCATAGAATATTGCTGTTGCATATCCGCTAGTGATTGGATAATGTGTTACTTTTCCTTGATAAGGACTTCCAACAACTGTTCCAACAGGTCTAGCTCCATGTGGAGTTGCTACTGATGACATAATTGTCTCCTTACGCTGTTAAGTATTAACTTAACAAAAATTAATTATTAAAGATTCTTTATGAATCTCTACCAAAAGAGGTCTTCGATTTGCGCTCAAACACTTGTTTGGTTGCCATTCGATTATCCTGATCTTTAAAATATACATTGTCTACAGATTCCATTTGCGATTTCGCAAGACTATTAAAATGTTCATCTCTGGATTTCGCTTTATCCGCAGGCATTTTGCATAATAATTGACCACCAATTTCAACATTGCCTTTTTTAGCCCATTCTGAATTATGATCCATCATATGAATCTGTAACTCTGGATGGTCTTCCAATCTGCAAGGTAGCCAGCCTTCACGAAACCTTCTGGAAACATTTGGATTATCAGATTGACCTAATAAGGCTGTTCTGATGTATCTAAATACCCATCCTGTTTGTGCGTCTGGTGTCGGTAAATTAGCAGAATTTTCCCAGCTTTGTGTGTGCTGAGTAGCCTCTCGGCTTTCTGTCTCTCTAGGAGTACGCTCTTGGTTTTTCGGAGAATCATTTGAAACTGGGGTTTTTGTATTGCTTTTAACGTCAGTCATATTAAGACTCCTTTAATAATTGATTTGCGTATTGTTCAGGACTTATGCCAAGTTGACGAGCTATTTTAACTTGAGTCTGATTCATACGAATTTGCGTGGGTTTTTTGTTTCCGCTATCCCTCGTTGCGGATGCAACAACTGTTGAAGGTTGTCGTTTTGGTGTTGTATAACCTTGTGAAACTTCAGTTTCATTTTGTGGCTGTACACCAAAGAAGTTAGGAAATTGATTTTTCATTGCTGTATCAACTTCCTTATAATACTCTTGTGATTTAGTTGCAGGGTCAACTCCCTTTGCTTGCAAAGATTGATCTACATACATTGCAAAAGATGTCATCTCTTTATGTGCTGGATCAGTTCCCATAAACCAAGGATTCCTAGATGACCATGCTTGCATATCTGGATCAAGCTGTTGTTTTTGTGGCTGTAAAGGTTGTTGTGGAGGCAGTTTATTCATTACCTCTTGTTGAACATTTACTGCCATTGAAGAAGATTGTTGTTCTGCAAGTGTTGCCCTAGATAACAACTCTTGAGCCTTTGACATTTCATCAGCATTACCTTCTTCGTATGCTTTTTTGAAAGACTCTTGAGCGTTTTGTTTTGCCCATAAAGCGTTGTTATATGCTTGTTTGTTTAATACTTCACCGCCTTGCTCAACCATAGCTTGTAGCTTTTGATTTTCAGACATTAAAGTTTGTAATCTTTTAATTGCTTCTTCAGATTCTCTTGCAGCAGCTTCTTTAGCTCTGCGTTCTTCATGATACTCGTATTTAATTTTTGCTATTCTATCAGCAGCTCTCTTAGAGTAATTTTCTATTTCTTTGTCTACTGTTTCATCATCAACTTCAGGCGAAGCATCTTCTGCTTTTGCAGGTCTACGATCAACTTCAGGTGTATCATCAACTACTTCTACCTCAAGACCTTCTGGAATTTTATTGTCAATTTCTACTGACTTACCAAAAAATTTGTCTTCTGTAGTTTGAGGTTTGGTTTCTTCTATTACTGGTTCTTCATTTATAATTTCTGTTTTACTCATGCTCTCACCACTCCTGTAGGATCACTAACAACTGCTTCGACAGTATCGTCATTTATCAACCGAAACTCTTGTCCATACATTTTCATGCGAGTGCCTGAATAAGCTCTGAATACAACCCAGTCTCCTTTTTTACACCAAGGACCATTCGGGAATCTATTACTATCTTGATAACACTCTGTACCTAGTTTTAAAACATAACCGCAAATATTACTGACTTCTTCATCTTTAAGAGTTGAAGTTGCTTTAATAATGCCACCTTCAGTTTTTGTATCTGTTTTAGGCATAGCTATTAAAATCTTCCAGCCTTTAGGTTCAGGCAGTTGACTTTTAGCTTCATTGGTTAATTCAGGTACTTTAATATTATCAGACTTACGCTTAGTAGTAATTTTTGTATTCATATATATTTGCACGACTTTAGGAGTCGAGTTCCTATTTTTCCAAGTTCCTTTGAACAAAATCCAAAAGTTCTCGTTCTGCGAGGGCTAATCCCTCTATAATGCCAGCCATTTTTTGATACTCAGAGAAGTCTTTACAAGCCCCTGTACTCATATGGTCAGCGTGATCGTTCATCAAAGTCCGAAGTTTTATTTTCATATGTTCGGATAATGATAGTTCTTTGCTAGCAATGTTCATACATATTACTTTATGATTGCATTATTATTTCTTTTAACTATCTTCAAGTAAATCTTTAGCTAAGTCAACTCCTTTTAAGAAGTCATCTGTCGCTTTTTGATTATCTAGCTGATCTGCTTTTAATAATTCACTAGCAGCTTTAGAACCTATTTGCGCTCCAGCTATTTGTGTTTGAGATTTAATTCTTTCTCTTTCTATAGCATCCCTGTTAGCAGCTTTAGCAGCATCAAGTTGTAAACGCTTCTCACCTTCTTCTGCTCTACGCAATGCTTCTTGTTCTTTAATAGCTACTTCTTTTTCTTTAGCTTGTATTAGTGGGTCTTTTTGCATTTCTTGTACACGAAGTTTCTCTGCTCTTTGTTGAGAAGTACCTAGCACTCTTTGCGCTGCTTCTGCGACTAAGCTAGAAATTCGTTTTTCAATATCAGCAGGAAGTGGTTCACCCATAGGCGGTAACTCAACACCAAGTTCTTTTTCAATATCTTCTCTGTATTTCATTGTCAGATGATCATTTACATAAGCAGAAGCTGCTGCAAGGATACCTGCTGCGTTTGGACTCTTTTCTACTGTTTCCATTATTTCTTGGTTTTGCTGTACTGAAGCAATCACCTCGATGTGAGCATCGTGATCTTGATTAATGAATGCTTTGACAGGTTTGCCATTAATAAGATTTTGAACGGCTGTAACTGGATCAACAGCTTTGATGTCATCTTTGTCAGGAACAATATTGTCAACATCATTAATGCCTAACACTCCAAGCATTTGTCTATGTAGCTCTGGCAAGTCATACATATTTGGTGCTGTTTGAGATAACTGCATAGCAGCTTGATACTGCATAATTCTTTGAGCCATTGTAGCTGCGTTAGGATCAGATACAGGTAGCACATCTATTCTTTTATCAAAGTCTTCTGCTTTAATAAATTCTTCTTCGTCTGTTTCATAAGGATAAGCTGGCTCTGTAAAGTCTCTAACAATGCCAACTAAAATATCAAATTCTTTTTTCATTGCTGCATGAAGCCTAGCTTGTACGGCACTCATTACTTTTTGGTTTCTTTCCATTAAAGCAAGGGTTGTACCTACAGGTGCTTGGTTATTCATGTCAGATATTTTCATATCCGAAATGCTTGCAAAGCGTCTGCCTTCTTCTACAATGTTTTGTAATAACTGATACAGAGTTGAAGATGGTTCTTTGTAAGGCAAGAAGGCTATATTGTCTCTAATAGCTCCACCTGGTACATCAACATCTCTAAATTCACCAGGCATAATAGGTGTATCATCACCTTTAATTCTAAGTCCTCTGGCTTTTAATCCACCAGGTAAGTTAGATAAAGTGCCTGCATCTACAAGTTGTCTAAGAATTGATGTTGCTGATTTAGCTAATCCACCTACCATATGTATTAAACCAAACCCATAAAATCCTAGACCTGGTAAGTATTGATAGTGAACGAAGTGCATCCTTCTTATTTTTTTAGGATCATCTTCAAAGTAGTTTCTGCGAATGCTAAGAATAATGCCACTAGGAAAATCTACTGTAACAACATAAGGTATTGCTACACCAGTTTCTTCTCCGCTTTCATTTGTTTCTTCATATCCTTTTAAATCTAAGTCAACTTGCATTTCTAAAATAGTATGATTGTTGTCATAGTTAAAAGTAGATGACTCGCCAGTTATTTCATCATATTTCTTATCAATGTCAGAATAACTTCTTGAGCTGTCAGGTAAATCTATATCTTTATAGAATCCATTGACTTGCATTTTTCTAACAGCGTTAGAAGACTTACGCATGACATGGGTAGCTCTCTCACAAGTTTCTAAGTCACTTGCCCCATAATTAATAACAACATCTTCTGCTGGTATAAATATAGAGCTAGGTCTATCTAAACTTGGATCAAAATATACTTTACGAAATGCAGAACCTGCTAATGGTAAAGAAAACAACATCTTTTCAGTTTCTGTACGATACTCAGACATTTCGTGAGTTAGAAGATAATTCAAATAATCTTCTACTCTTTGTGCTTGTTTTGTTTTATCTTCAGTAATCTTACCTACAATCTTTGTTCTGACAGGACCTTGTGCTGGAAACATTTCAGTAATAGATTGAGATTGAAAACGTATGACTGCTTCACTAAGCATTGGATGAAATACACCACAAGCCCCAGACCAAGGTGTAGTTCTTTCTTCCATCTTTAATCCAAGCTGATCTAACCCCTTTGTGTAGGTTTCTTCCCAATCAGATCGTGATTCTTTGTCATTTTTATATGAGCTAATCAATTCATTACCCAAGTCACTTAGGTCTGAATCATCCATAAAGTCAGCTAGGTTTGAGTCAAAATCTTCATCACCTGCTTCTTTAGAATTAGGATCAAAATCAATAATCATCCCACCATCTTCTGTTTCTATTGAAACTGATTCTGGGTTTTCGATAGCAATGCTTATTGCTTCTGGAGATTCTTGCTCTACTGTTCCTTCAATCGGAGTAGCTGGTTGTCTTTCGATTGCCATGTAAAATCCTAATAGTAATTTGCAGTTCGGTTATGTTCTAAAGGTTCATCTTCTTCATCTGAGTGCAATGGAATAAAACCACCTTGTCTAAATCTTAACAGAGCTTGCGTGGTGCTATCAACTAAATCATCGTGTTCCATATTAGGAAAACCAGCAAATTGCTCTACAACTTCTTCTGCCCATCTAGTTGAAGGAGCATACACAACACCTGACGCAAATAGGTCTGATACTGCATTTACCCTCGAAATTTTGTCATTACCACGACTCGGTGTATATTCTTGTACTAATATACCTATTGCTCTTAATTCAAAGATTAGAGGCATACCAGCAGCTTTTGCTTCAATGATACAAGCATCAGGACTGTATGCTCTATATTTTTCTAATGCCATCTTTTTAAGATCAGGAAACTCTAATCGTTCTTGATAGGCATCTAGCAGTATAACATTAGGAGCTACTTGTCCTTCATCATTTTCTTGATAAAAAACACCCCAAGTTGTGCAAGCAGAAAAGTCAGCCCTTTGATTTTTCATAAAGGCTGTATCCCAAGACTGAATAACAAACTCACAATTGGGTGGTTCTCTACCTTCCCATGTTTTCCACCAGTCTCTTTTTACTATTGCGCCTTCTTCGGAGGTAGGGTCTTGCTGGTATTGTGCCATCCATTTACTGTTAGGCAACTCAGCTTTNAGTGAAAGTAATTCTTCTATCTTCCAAAATTCTTCCCACAAAGNATTACCAGAAGGCATAATGGCTGGAAGTTCTATGACTTCCCACTGATCTGCACCACCACGTTTGATGCTTGCGTCTATTACTTGACCTGTTAGGTCCTTATTGTGCCATCGAGTCATTACAACAACGATAGAACCATTTGGCTGCAAACGCTGTCTAGGACCAGAGGTGTACCATTCATAGGTACGATTGAATACATTGATGTCTGAACTAGCCCCTTCTTGTTCTGAATGGGGGTCATCGATGATAAGAAGATCAGCACCTTTACCTGTTACCGCACCACCTACACCAATCGCAAAGTAATCACCACCTTTGGAAGTGTTCCAACGACCAGCAGCTTTACTGTCTGATTGTAGGCTAACGTCAGGAAATATGTTCTTGTAGTCTTGGCTATTAACGAGGTTTCTAACCTTACGACCAAAACCAACAGCTAATTCTGCTGTGTGGGCTGTTTGTATAATTTTTTTATCAGGATACTTGCCTAAAAACCAAGCAGGTAATAAATAAGAAGCAAACTCACTTTTAGTATGTCTAGGTGGCATATTAATAATTAAACGCTTTAGCTCACCTTTAGCTACTCTTTCAAAAGCTTCAGCCATAATCTCATGATGTCTTCCATGAATAAATGCTGACCAAACCTCTCCAACAAAATCCATAAAACTATCGTGGCACTTTTCTCTGGACTTAGCTTTTTCTAGTTCTTGTAGCAAAACTAATATTTCTGCTTTCTGGGATTCAGATAAGTTCCCAACTTTGCTTAAAATACTCTTATCCATTTACTATCCTAAGAAAAAGGGATTTATGAATTCAGTAATATGAAAAACAAACCTATACCTGGTACATACTTACTAGGTACATATACCTACTAGGTAAACAAAAAAAAATAAAAACTTAATAAGTAAACAAAGGTAGGCACTTACTGGGTATATANNTANTAGAAGGTATGTACTAGGTATAGAATCATACATGATGATAACATAATGCACCCCCTTCACAGCAAAAGCAACAGAAAAAATGAAAAAAATGGGGTGGGGGGGCATTTTTTTACATTAAATCTAAGTAATTAACCCTATTAGGATAAAAAAAGCTAGCAAATTGCTATATAAATAGGGGGGGGTACTGGGAAAAGTAGGTAATATTACGAGCAGATCACTATGTATATATGATAGTCAGGTACTCGTTGCAAAAAAAGGGGGGTCGGGGTGGACTTTTTATACCGAAAATCTGAGAAACTACCCGATACCCTATAAAACATAGTCCTGAGAGTCGATATAGTCCTATTGATTATCGGCTGATAGTAGCTGAGATAGACGAGCCTCGATGTCCTGCTGTATATCACTGGATGTTCTGCTATCTGATCGCTGTTCTATAACCTCGGTGAAAATGCCTGCACTTTTACCCAGCAAACCCAGAGCAGATATTCTCGCACTATCTGATTCAGCTGTAGTCGCTTCAAGCTTTAATTGTTTAAGAACGAAGTCCTTGGTTGACTGCTCTCTTATAAGCTCCTGACGCGCTGTATCTGACCTTTTACGCTCAATTCCTGCCTCTATCCTTATGGCGCACTTAGGGTTCGCTAATAGCTTACAGGCTTCGACCTCGACCCATTGTGGAACCTTACCCTTACTATTGAGTGATACATCATAGATTTCAGCGTATGCCTGCTTATTCGACCCATACTTGTTCTGGATGATTGCCTGACAAAATGCCTCCTGCTTTGCTGTCAATTTCTCATTACTGACTAACTTCAATTTACCTTTATCTTTTTTATTATCCATCGCTGATTCCAATTTATTATTTACTAGTAAAATATATTTCATGACCGCGTAATTACTCATCTAATTATGGACTAATTGATCCTGATTTTTAATGACTGCAATCAGCTATCAGGTATAATGTTTGCTATAATGTTTACATAGTGATTTTTCTCAGGTAAAGTGGCTTTGCCACTTTCGGCAAACAACGACCTTGGAGGTCTATATTATGAGTAACAAAAAAATGTTTGAAATTAAATTAGCGGTTGGAATAGCTTCAGAAAATGAGCCAGATTTATTTTGTTTTATGCAATCAATACTAAGTGACGTTGGGTCAGTTGATGGATCAAGCCCAACCCCTAAAAGCGTAGCGGATGTCTTGCTTCAGATTGCAAGGGTAGATTGTTATGACGACCTAGAAGCGGGATTATATGAGGTGTCAATGGATGCCCGTAATAATCTGAACCCAACATGCGAAAAATATTGCCTCAATATAATTAAAGAAATAAGAAAAATAATTAATAAAAAATATAAATAAATTCTCACTCTGACGATCTGGATTAGTGATCTAGTGAAACCCTCGAAAGAGGGTAAGTGAAAACTAAAACAATAACGACCTAGGAGGTCAAAAAATGAGTAACTATTACGAAGTAACTGCAACACTGGACGACTATGACGAAGTGCTATTCGGTAGCTATGTATTAGCTGAAGCGAAGTCTGAATTGTACGAGATCAAACCTAGTGCAAAACGTGATGGATATAAGAACATCCGCATCGAAAGTCGAGATTGTCCTGATGCTCCTGAGTATGTTCGGGTATCCTTGCAATCAGTAAAATTAGGTGGCGAGTTTAAGCTGAAACCTGATGCTGAAAATGTATACACTAAAGATTATTATAATCGATATGATACTAATCAATATGGCGATTTACGACCTAGCTATACATGCACAAGAATATGGGATTCTAATCACGAATTGTATTTACTGCCTAAACGTAAAGTTTATGTTTTAAATAATAACCATAATTTATTTCAATAATTGGAGGTCAAAAATGAATACATCACCAAAAAAAGCAACGAAGATATTGGATAGCTGTTACAAGTCCAAAACTACTGCATTCTTAATTGGCGGTACAGGAATCGGCAAGTCTGAGATTGTCAAAACATTCGCAAAGAATAAAGCGAAGGAATTGGGCTTGAAGTTTACGCAGGACTGCATCGCACCGAATGATAGTCAATTCGGATATATAGATTTCAGGCTATCTCTGATGGAATCTATCGACCTTGGCGGACTGCCTATTGTGAACGATGACGGAACCCAGAGCCGAGCATTTTTACCGAATCTGCCGACTTCAGGACAAGGTATTCTATTCTTGGACGAATTCGCTCAAGCGAATATGTCAGTCATGGCGATAGCAGGACAATTGCTTCACGAAAAAAGAATCGGTGAGTACATTATGCCTGAAGGATGGACTGTGATTTGTGCAGGAAATCGCGCTTCGGATAGAGCAGGATCAATCGCTATTCCATCCCATGCCATTGGGCGAGTAGTGATGATTAATGTCGATGTGTCAACGCAGGACTGGCTCGACCATGCTCAATCGATTGGAGTGCATGAAAACGTCTTAGGGTTCATAGGATTTCAGCATCAATATCTGAACAATTTTGATCCTAAGGTAAAAGACGCTCAAGCAAGCCCTCGATCATGGGTAAGACTGAGCGATCTATTAAATACTGATCCTGTACCTGAGATCATTCAGGACTTATCCGCAGGATGTATTGGCGAGCAAGCGACCATTGAATTCATGAATTTTATGTCATTGAAAAACGATGTACCTGATCTGAGGGAGATTGTCGCAGGAAAAGATGTATCGATACCCGATCAGGGAGGGATTATGTATGCNACCATATGCGCTCTGGTATCAGCTATCAANCAAGCAGGCGATTCGACTGACGTATGGTTTGATAATGCGATGGCATATATCAATCGTTTTCCCTCGCCAGAATACGGAATCTTTTTTGTTAAGACGCTATCGAGTGTTGTACCTGAGATCGTCAACACGAAAACATATGGCGATTTCAAAGTAGCGAATCAGGACTTAGAATTTTAATTGATAAGCGAGGCGGATATATTTTATATACCAGTAAAATATATTTTTCCTCGCAGGGTTTTGCAAGTGATGACTTGTACTGATGAAGCTTAAAGCAGAAAACCCATCAGAAATTAAAACGACCTAGGAGGTCAAAAATGAATAGTAACTCAAACGCACTTTGCGAAAATGCAACATTGGTCAGGTTGACAATGAAGCATCCAAGCGGAATAAAATGCGACAAAAAGGCGCGATCTGAATGCGCTGAAGCAAACTCGATTTATAATGAAAAACTTGTCAGTGTATCTAAGCATATATTCGGCTTTGATATAAACAAGGAATTCAGGCGAATCGAGAATGGCATTCGTAATGATTTTTATTATGCGATGACTATGCCATGGGATGACGCGACAAACGATGGCGATAAGCAAGCGTCTGGATGGAGGCTTTGCCCGAATAAAAATCTGGATAAACTTCAAATTGAAATCAACATGGCAGAAATTGCATTCAATAAAGAACGCGACCATGCCGTCAAAGAATTCGATGCGAGGATTGCTAGCGCAAATGTTGAATTGGGTAGTTTGTTTAATATAAGCGACTACCCGACAAGGGATGAATTTGAAGCGAAATTCATTTTTGATTTTCAATTGCAAATGGTTCCGTCTTATAACCACGATATACGCATCAATTGTTCTGATGACTTTAAAAAGAAAATCGAGGATCAGGCGATAGCAAAACAGAATGCGAATATCAAAAATTCTTATAAGCAAGTGGTAGAGGGATTGATTGATAGCGTATCGCATATTGCTGATAAGGTTGGAGAGTATGATCCGAAAAATAAGCAAGGCGGATTTTTTAATAAATCAAGCTTTGATAATTTGAGAAAAACTATCTCAAATATTCCTGCAATCAATTCCGATATTCTTGGCGATGATCCTGCAATCACTAAAGCGCATCAATCACTTGTCAAAGTAATGTCAGGCATTACTAATGTCGAAGGATTACGCGAGGACAATCCAACGTCTACCCAAAACCGCGAAGATTTATCTAAGGATTTAAAAGAATCTATCAGCGATCTAAAAGGCGGATTTATGGAAAATCTATATGGGAGCAAAAAATGAATAGCCTAGATAAATTGACGAAGGCGCGCTCTAAGCTGATGCGTAATAACCTAGGCATAGCGACCATGCTATTGACCTTGGATTTGATCGAATGCGATGCAAGCAAAACTGAAACTATGGCTACTGATGGCAGGCAGATATTTTTTCATCCTGATTTTGTCGAAGGTCATAGCATCCCAGAGTTGCAAGCAGTATTGATCCATGAAGCGATGCACGTCAGATTCAGTCATCCGCTACGCAAAGGCAATCGGCATCATATACTCTGGAATTATGCGACTGATTACGTTATCAATAATCATTTGAGATATGACCTAGAGATGCAATTGCCTGAAGGCGGATTATGGGATCGAAAATACATGAATATGACTGCTGAGAAGGTTTATCAGCAATTAGCTAATAGCCCTGACGACCTGAAGAAAACCGCAGACAATGTATCGAATGAATCAGGCGATGAATCAGGCGATACGTCAGGCGATACGTCAGGCGATGAATCAGGCGATGCGTCATGGGATGATTTACCTATGCCCTCTGGCGAAGTATTGGAACCTGTTGACGATGTCGGTAAGCCATTAGACGCGACTCAATTAGAGGAGTTGCAAACTGCAATCAATCGAGCAGTGTCTATGTCAGACAAGCTTGATTCATTCGGATCGAATCAGCAGTCAGGTCGAGGCGATGTGAAAACTGATTCTGATGAAATTGCGCCATGGCATGAGATTCTGCAAGAGCATATGGAATCGATCAGATCAAACGATGTTAAGAATTTCAAGCGATACAATAAGCAACACGCTCATCGCGGAATACATATGCCCACTAGAGATTTTGTACCTGAAGGCGGAACCCTTGCTGTTGCAATTGACTCTAGCTGTTCGGTGAGTCAGAGCGAATTGAATATATATGCTAGTAATATTCAGAGTATCGCTGAATCGCTGAATCTATCAAAAATCATGATTTGTTATTGCGATACTATTGTTCATAAAAACAATCAAGGCGAATGGTGGGATGAACACGAGTTGATGGAAGGCGATGACCTGAAGCTTGTCATACGAGGCGGAGGCGGAACAGAATTTGATCCGCCATTCAACCTGTTAAATGACTATACCGAAAATCTTAGCGAGATAATGGCATTTGTTTATTTCACCGATGGGTATGCAAACGTCAGACCAGACTTAGAACCCGACTTGCCTGTTATATGGTGCTTGACTGCTAAATCGAGTTATAGCGATGAATTGCCATTCGGTGAAAAGGTTTACATCGATACAAGCAAGCTGTACTAAAAAGGTGATTCTAGGGTATGCCATGGCATGGCTTGCATGGCTAAACCCTCCAGAATCGAATTCTACGAGGTCGAAATAGAGGCAATTATGAATAAACTAGAAGATTTTATCGAATCACATCCATATATCTTTATTGCTGTGATCACTTTCATTCTATCTATTAATGATATTAAATTTTAAATTGGAGGCATTATGAATTATAAAAAAGATATATTTGAAAAAAGATTAAATGATTTCCTTGGTAGTGATTCATTCAATAAAGAAATGGATGACGATGACTTACACAATGAAGTATTTAATACTGAGGATTTTATCAGCGATCGAAATGAAGCAATCGAATTTCTAGGCAGTAAGACATTCGAGATTTTAGATTTTGTTCGCACTTACGAAATAGATAATTTTGGAGAATTGAATACTGATATTTCAAACCCGATTAGACTGCTGAATATGTATGCTTATATTATCGGTGAGGAAATCATTGAAGATTATTTTGAAAAAAGAAATCGATATTTAAGAAATGAAAAACTTGGAGATTATATCTCCGCAATACAGGGAATTTAATATTCCATCAGATAGTCGCAAAAATTAGAGGGTGCTTCGGCACTCTTTTTTTTTGGAAAAATTTAATTGAAACTAAGATCACAAATATAATTTACTGGTAAATAAAAAATATTTTTTTTGTTTTACCTGCCTTTTTTCTATGGATTTTTTTTCATGATTTTGAATTAAGATTGCATATTGCTAGCTTTATTATTATTATGTATAAGTTAGTCGATGTTTTAGATAGTCGAGTTTTACCAATGGAGTGATAACAAATGAAAACTTATGAATTTATAGTATCTTTGGATGTTGAAAAAAAACTGGTCGCACCTTCTCTGCAAGAGGCGACTCAAGATTTGGAGAATAAACTCAATGATGCCATTGACAATCAAAGAACGATTGATCTGAAGATAGTCGGTTTTAATTTTAATGAAAGGCAAGTTAAAAAATTATGCGGATCAGATTTGCCTGACAACGATCTGATTCAAAAAATACAAGATTGGTTGCTAGATGAAGTAGAAAACTCGAAGGCTCCATCTAATAGTACGGATCGTGTTGATGAAATTATATCTGGCAGGCGAGAATGTGCTTTAGGATTACTGCATTATATCAATGGATTGATTGACGAAAAAATTAAATTACTAAAAAACGATTAGGAGAAGTAACATGAGATTAGAAACAAATGAGTCATGGCAAACGCAGGCTCGCGGAACTAATGAAGATGAGTATCAAATGTATCTAACATTTGCCGATGATGGGAATGGTATAGATTTTACTACAGGCAATCCACTAAAAACCTATGACGAATGGCTTAATAACTGAGGAGAATGAAGATGGGTAGAAAAGAATTTTTTGAGTGGTTAAATACATGTCCATCTCATAAATGGGAAATAATATCAGATGAATTCGGTAGTACAAGAATACTATTTATTTATGATGAGGAGAGTGAAAATGAGTAA
>JGI24004J15324_10000270_pt1 | contig 20890 bp, 34 predicted proteins | sample LinPmetageLP32_FD_15324 | JGI IMG/M metagenome (IMG submission 15324)
TGCTTTTCTTTTTTAGATTCTGATCTATTGTATTCTGCAATATCACCTTCAATTTTTCTATCCGCTTTTTCAATTAAAGATAAACGTACTTCTTCTTTTAAATTTGGATATGAAATATCATTAAATAAATTTTTTTTAGCCTGAACAGGATTAGCTAAAATATCTTGTGTGGCATTTATTTTATCAATACGTTGTTCTGCTGCTAATTTTAATTTAGCTGCTTTATCTGCATCATAAATACCAAGACCAACACCCGCTTCATAAATACCCGCAATTTTATCATTACCAAATAATGCTACTCGAGCCAATTGTATTTCAAATTGATGTTTACCTTTTGTAATAGTATTAATTAAATTTTCTGATTGTTCTATATCTTTAGCTTTATAATCTTCTACCATGCGCACACGGTTTTCATTTTTAATGCTAATTGATTTTGATTGTACAGATTTATTAAAAGAATTAATAAAACGTCTTTTTACAACAGGATCAGAAATACTATTAAGTATGCTTGTTTTTAGTAAATCTGCTTGGGAAACAAATTTTTGTAATCCATCATCATAAGAATATTCGTTTTCTGCTTTTGTTTGTAAATCTAATAAACCACTTTCTGATTTACTTTCTGCACCAACTAAAGCATTGTTTCTTTTTATTTCAGTTTCTGCTGCATAAAATTTTGCCGATACATTTTGAACACTACCCGCTAAATTAGCCATAGCTGCAAATGGCGCAGCAGCTGTATTAGGATTAATTTTTAAATTAGATTTAATATTTCCTAATTCACTTGTTACATCACCTTTTGATTTATATACTGGTATCTTTGCCATTATCCTGTCATTCCTTGTTGTGTACTATAATAAGAACTACCACCACTTAGTAAACTTTGGCCCGCTTGTGCATAGTAACCAGAAGCAACAGACTTACCTTCCATTCGTGCTAAGTTAGCTTGCATAGAATATAAAATACTTTCTTCTTCTTTTTGTTCTTTAGCAATCTGTGAATTGTATGTCATAAATTCTTTTTCTAATTCTGCTTCACCAGCATTTTCCATTAATACTAATAATGGTGTTTCGCCAACACGGTCTGTTTGTACACCAGATACATTATACGCTACTCTTGTTTGCGCTTGTAAATCTTCAAAGCGATCATCAAAACGTGCTAGATTAAATTTTAATTTATTATCTTCGTTTTCTGCTTCTTTTAATGCAATCTCCGAATTACGATCTTGTATTGTGCCATTAAATTTACCAGCAGCTTCAGCGGTCTTACCCGCTTTAATTGAACTAGCTACAGCAACAGCTGTACTTGCTATTAGTATTGCTTCCATTAAAATATCCTTGCAAATCGGTAGTAGTCTTTTTTGTCTACACCATATTGTTTCATTAACCCTTCATTTTCTAAACCAAGCCATTTAGCAAATTGATGACCTACAGAAAAATCTTTTAGTACCGCAGTTTGTAATCTATTCATTTTATTTTCATAAATTAATTTATCTAAACCCCATTTAATAACACGGGCTGAAGATAATTTATGTTTATTCATTAAGTTACTACCTAGCACCCATCCTTCGTAAACACCTTCCCACACAGGAACAATACCACCACTACAAACAATACCTTCATCTGTAACAGCGGTAAAACTTTTATTTTTTTCTTCTAAACTGTTTAATAAGTGTTGATGTTTTTCAGCAAGTTTTAAAATATTATTATTCATAATACCTGTAACTAACACTTGCGCATGAATTGATTCAAAAGGAATAAGTTTAAGCATCAAATGTATTTAACCTAGCAAAAACAGAAACAATAGTTAATGGTAATGGATCAGCTTGTCGTAAAAAAATAAATCCATCTTTATCGTAATCACTTCTAAATTCTGCATCTTTATCACCCGTAAATAACGGGATAGATACAGTTAATGGAAACGAACTAGAACGAAACGGAATATTTTCCATGTCTGTTAAACTTCCACCGACTTCAACACCTACCGTATCTAATAAACGTAATGTTACATCATGAATACGTTTTGTTTTACCTTGCGCTACACCATCTTCAGCACCCGCTTCAATACGCATAGTTTGTAAAATAGATGTATACGGTAAACCTATATGAACACTTTTTGATGAACGATCTAATGTTATAGAACCACTCGATACAGTTTTATTAGGATGTGTACCTCCATCAGCTAATATTGCTACTGTTTCACCTTCTAAATGATCTAACCCAGATATACTTGTTGTTGCTCCACCAGAATATGTAAGGCCGGAATCAACATAGAAAGCATCAGATACATCATCACCAAAATCATAATTATTAAAAAATTCTATAAAGCGTCTAGTAACACCATTTATATATCGTTGAACAACAATAAAAGTTTGATACTCATTACTTTCTGTAGGTATTGTTGCAATACTTTCTACTTTAGCATCTACTAAAATTTTATCTGTTTGTGCAGTTGTATGAGCAGACGATAAATTAACATAACTAGAAAAATCATCTGTTGTTGATAATTTAAACTGATCGTTATCAATTTTTAAAATATAGTATTTTTGTTTGTTTGTTAAACCACCAATAGATGTACCTGTATTATTATAATAAATGTAATCACCTGTAGAAAAACCATGTGATGCAGAATACAAAATATTATTATAAATATTTACACCTTTATAAATATATTGCGTTGTATTAGTTGACGGTGCAGAATATAAATCAATAGCTGTGCCAGCTGTAGCATTTGCCGCTGTTGTTGCTAATTTAATTGTATTACTGTTTGTTGCAATAACATAATATAATTTTTCATTACTTAAACCACCAATAACATTAGATCCGGCATAATAATAAACAGCATCACCAGTAGAATAACCGTGTGATGATATAGTTATTGTATCACTACCAACAGATACATTTGATGCATTAGACGTAAAACTTTTTGCATGTTGAATAATTGTTTTACCACTATCAGCGTAACCACCAATAATATGTCTATGCCATCCAATAACATTTTCTGTACGTTGATATGTCAAACCACATAACTGGCCATCATTACGAACACACCATAAAATACCGTGCGGTTCTTGTTGATAGGACATTTCTTTAATACCACTATCTGTTATGTGTTCAGCTAATATAGTTAAATCAGGCGCAACATAAGAATCTGAATCATAGTTATATGTTAATTCTCTAACTTTTCTTTTGGCCCTTTGTAAAAACAAAGTTACGTTTCCAACTTGTGCCGGTTGTATTTTTGATGTGCCGTAATTAGCTTGTTTTTTTATTTGTATATTTGTTGGTGTTAATGGTTCAGAAGATCCTGAAGCTGTTACAATAAATTCGCCACCAGTTGTTCCTAAAATTAATGAACGCTGTGATGACATATACCGAATAGCATTAACTTGGTTTGATGCTATGGTATATATCATTGCATGATCAGCATCTGTACCAACAGTTAAATTTTCATAATCACCAGATTTAGAAAACCAAATTGTTTGTGGGTTATTATTTGATCCCGCAAAAACTAATCGTTCTTCAAAAAATGTTACCGTTGATGGATAATTATTTGATGTAGAAATAACGGTACTAGATGTTTCTGTAAAAGTTGGTGCAGCTAATGTCCATGACGTATGCCCTGTACGTGTTAATTTACGTATAGAATATGATGGATGAGCCAAGTACATTGTGTCCGCACTTTGTGCAAAAGTAACATCAAAAATATTTGCCGTTTCATACGGTGTTGCTATTTCATAAATTCTTGCAGCCGTACCAGCAGAACTATAAGCTGTAAAAGAAGAACTATTAATATTGTTGCCGTCTATATCTGTTAATTCAAAAGTATTTGTTGATTTATTTTTTACTAAATATCTTTTATTATTTAATTCTGTCATTCCAACAACAGAAGCAATATACACTTCATCCCCGTTAGAATATCCATGACTATTAGAAGTAATAACACATGGGTTAGCTTGTGTTGCACCCGTAATAGTTTTATTAGCTTCGGTAATATATCCGCCATCTTTATAAAAGCGCATATACTGATTACCTAATTCTAAAATATATGTTTGCGTTGTTGAAAACTCAAACGGAATAATACGTGTACTTGCTGAACTAGTATTTACTTCAGCAACAAATTTTGTGCCACTACGTCTACTTGCTGAACCATGAGGATGGATAACTAAATTTTCCATCGTTTTTGTGCCATTAAAATATTTATTAATGTCTGTTCTACCATCAAGACGTGGTGATAATTCACCAGCCGTAAAATTACTAAAAGCAAAAGATACTCTTGCCATGTTTTAATACCTACTGTTTATAAATGTATTGGCTTCTATTTGATCAAAGTATCCTTCGGTTGCATCTGCATGTCTTGCTTCACGCAATTTATCTTGATACGCTGCCATCATAATTTGCGACAATGATGTAGACGCAGTAATTGCATACGCTAATTCTGCTGCTAATCTTGTTGCTAAAACTTCTTGTAATAACACATCATATTCATTGGGATCTGTTATTCTTGCTATGTATAATATTTTTAATGGTGAACCTTCATTGGTTACAATTTTTCTACCTTCTAATTTATGTTCTATTTCAGAACTAAGAACAGGATCATCACTTTCTAATTTCATTACACGCAAACAATCAGACGGTAACGTATATGCTTTTGTCCATCCCCAAGTTGGTGCTGTTGAATCTGCTGCAATAGAAGCACGCTTCATTAAACAATTCCATGAATGATTACGAAATACTGCATCACGTACCGGTTCAAACCGTTGGTTGCACAATCGTGCATTTTTTGAATCTTCAGTTAAAGACGCAATGGTGCTTGCACCAAGCATACTTAATCCTGAATTACAAATTTCTACTATTGAAGCCATGTTAACCTATTATTGTTTTTTTCTTTTTGGGAAAGCCAGCCTTCATATTGGCATATGCTTTAGAACTAATTGTTGATTTAGATTTAGGTCTACTCGATCCCGCTTTTTTGCGTTTGTTAATATTGCCGTACAAACTATTTTTAGCCATTATTTTTCCTTTGTAAAAAAAAAGGGGGGAATGATCCCCCCCCAAGTTATTTATTTTGTGTAGTATACCCAGCAATAAATACTACCACTAATGGTTGCGCCACCAGTTGTAATTTTTATATTTGTAGCATCTTCTACTTTGTAACCTAATCCAGCTACTGCGGTATTTGCAGCAGTAGAACCACCAAGCATAGATTGAACTTGCCCAGCCGCATTCCACGTACCTACTGCGGCAAGGAATCTGTCATCATCACCCGCATCACCCACTTTTAAAGTAGATGAACCACCAAGTGCGTCACACTTCAAGATTACATCATGAATTGTTGCACCAGCCGGTACTTTTGCGATTGTGATGTCAGAGCCACTTGCTAAAGAAGAAGCTTCATAGGTATCGTGCCAAACCATCATTGGTGATAAGTTTCCTCCATCACCCATTACGCTTGGAACTGAATCAAGATTTGTTATTGCAACACTTTTTACACTAGCCATATCCTAACCCTCCTATTCGTTACACGGAATTTGAACTACTTTTTCTTCTTCCATTCTTACTGCGCCGATATCCATAGAAAAATACACTTGTGTACTATATGATTTATCCGCACGTTCAGAAATTTTAGAACCTATATCACTACCGATTGCGAGTTTAACCGCATCTTTAGTGAAAGCAAAAACTAGTCTGTCATCCGTATTAGTTGCATCAAAGTTAAGTCTGTTTGACATTATGAATCGAAATCCGAGAAACGAATCTACTTGCCCCTGTGCAAGGGCCTTCACGGTGTTAAAATCAGAACTCTTAACCTCAGTTGTGTTTAATAAATCTGAAATTTGTTGTGCGCCACATACAATGTATCTTGCTATGCTTGGATCAACATCTTTCAAATCCATTTTTTTCTTCGCATCAAGAAGTTTAGCTACAGTTAAACCATCTGATTGGTTTGATGTTGCAAATTTTTGAGTTGAAGGAAGGGCAACAGTTGTTGAACCTGTTTCCCCTGAGAATGAATTACCACCTAATGCAGTAACTATTACATCATCCATTGCTCTACCCATTGCCGCAGCTGCTGCTTTAGAATAAGAAGAAGTAGGATCAATCAGCATTCTTACTTTGTCAGCGTCATCAATAAGATCCGCCCACTCGTAAGTAGCTAGACTAACACGTCTACGAGAATGTGGTGTGTCTACTTGGGGTGTAGAAGCATGTCTGCTTGTTCTCAATTGTGCAGTAGTTGAACCTACTTGATCGAAATAAGCATTTTTGCCTGTTACACTTTCAACATCCACAGCTTCACGCAAACGGCTACCCATTTGTTGTGATAGCATTTGTACATTGTTTGAATACTGTTGTACAAAAGCTGTAGTTATTTGATTTGACATATTATCTCCTATAGTTGTCAAAGTTAAAAGTTTCGATAAGTTGCCTACAATGTAGATTTACCTTCATTAACGCTTGATCAGCGGTAGTCTTATTCCTACTGTCAATTCAAATTGCTTGCGCAGTTGCTTGAAATTTTTTTTTTACGTTACGCTTCTGGTGTTACCATTTGACGTAAAGCAAAAACATCATTAACGAATTTTTTATGATCAGGATGTGCCGCATTCCAGTACGGACTTCCTTCTTTCATTAATTCGCCAATTTCTTTTTGTGCTTCATTTGGTGTTAAAGCACCTTGTGTTTCGCCAACTAGATTATCTTCTGACATAGATTCTGCTATCTTTACAAAAGCTTTTACTATCTCAGGATGATCACCTAGCAATCTTCCATCTTGTAATGGCAAATTAAATATTTCTTCATTAGCAAAAGTTCTAGCTGCTTGTGAAGCTTTATTTATTTTTTGAGTATGCCATTCCAAATTCTTTTCGTAATTCAGTTTCTGTTTGTTGTTTTAATACTTCTTGATTTGCAGACAAACTTTCTACTGATTGATTTTGCATATTAGAATAAAAATCTAAAATGCCTTTAGCTTGATTTGCATTTAACCCTAGTGTGTGGGCCACGTTACCAAACTCTTTTACTTGTGCTATATCATTTTCATTTTCTGAAGAATAATTTAATCCATATTCTTCTGGAGTAGATGGTCTACCTAAACTATTGTAAGCTGCATTCCATTCTTCCTGTGTTGAATTTTGATTTGGTATAGCAATTTTATCTAAGCCAATCATTCGTTGTGCTGACAAATAAGATTTTGCTAATGTGTTTGCATCGTTAAAATTTTTTAATGATGGTTCACCACGTATTGATTCATCTAATGTATCAACAAAAGTTTGTGGTGCTTCCGTTGCTGTCGGTTGCGCAGATTCAGTTGCCGTTTCCGATTGAGTTGCCTGTAATTCTTCAGCCATTGTTTTCCTTCATTTCTTTTTGTATTTGTTTATTTGGTTCTTTTAACATCCCCTTGATAAATAAAAGAACAGACCTTTGACCTTCTAAGAATGCTGTTTCATTAACATCACCCTTCGTATGTGTTGTCGCTAAAAAATGACAACGCAATTCTAAATCTTTAATAACTTGCTTCCCTTCTTCTGATCCAAAAGTTATTTGATAATATTTTCGTAATTCACCTACTTGTTCAGGTGTCATTCTACCGCCTTAATCATTGGCGCAGCATTTTTAGCTACTTCACTCATTTGTTGTGCTTCTTGCATTTCTGCTGCTTGTTGTTGTTGCTCTTGTCGTTCTTGGCGCATGTTTGCTACTTCTTGACTTGATCTCAACACTTTAGAAGGTACACCTAAAATATTAGCAGCATGTTTCATTAATTGATCCATATCGTAATGATCCATAATGTTTGTTGTTTCTGCTAATGGCATTGCAATTTCAAGTGAACGTAAAATAGATTGTAATTCACTTTGACGTTGCGCCCTTGCTAATGGTGATACATATTCAATCTCAATTGGTTGACCTTGTAATATTGGTGGCGCTTCTGGTAGTTGTCCTTCACGCAACATAATATTAAACACTCTAGTTATAAGCGGTTGTAATAATTCAGATTGTAATCTACCAAGAACCGGTGCAAGCAATCGCATTTTTTCTTCATTACGTTGCACAACTTCTGTAGCGGTCATGTTTTGATTTTGTGTTAATATTAATTGATCAACATAAAATGCTTGACGTATTGCTTCACGTCTTTGTTCTTCATAGTTCAGGCCCAACATTGTATTAGCGCCTGTAACTAATGGTTCAATACGATCTCTAGATCCAGCACGGTAAAAGTTTAGTCCACTAGGAACAGTACGTATTGGTAAAATAAAACCATCATCCGGAACAAGCAGCGGAGGATCAACTTGTTTTTGTACTGCACGAATACTTGTTTCAGACATTTTATTTAACATCTTAATATCTGGTAATGCGGTCATAGCTGGGGAACGGCCATAAACTTCATTAGAAGCTTTTAACCACCGGCTTACCATAAACGGAAATTCGTCATATCCGCTTTCACTTAATATTTTTTTATCTTCTATATCACAGTAGATAGAAGCAAATGGTTTATTGATAGAATCTTTTTTTGTGTAATCTCTATCACTACGTGGCATAACAACGTGCATTATTTTTACTTCTTCGTATGGATCTTTTTCCATCATTCGTAACACACGTTGACTTACTTTATCTTCACCAAATTTTTCAATACATTGACGTGCTGACATTTTTAATTCACGGTATACGGTGTCAACAATGCCTTTTGCATTTTCTGATACACAAAATTCTTTTACGTACCTTGTTGAAAAACGCATGACATTATCCGGATCACTTTCAACAAACATGCAAGCTGTACCAAAACTTGCTAAGTCATAATAAAATTCATGTATTTCTTGTTGAAAATTTGAACGTGAGAAAGCCACGTACATTGATTCTTGTGCGGATTCTAACCACTCTTTACTTGTATCATCTGTATCTAAAAAATTATCTTTGTATGCTAATGCAAACCACGCACTTGCACTATTTGTTAACATACCATGTAATGAAGCTGACAATAACTCAAGAGCATGTATAGCGGTTGCATCAAATATTAATTCTGTTCGCTTGTCGCCTTTTGTCCTAGTTTTTTCTATGTCAGCTTTTCGTGGTAAAACATAGTCTGCAACATCTTGCCAATGTTCTTCCCATGTTTCCCGTTCTGCAATCAGCTTATGCTTACGATCTATTAGTCTAGCACATCGCTGTTTTTCTGTTTGTCGTTCCATTTAGTTTCCTAACCCTTCATCTGAATTACTTCCAATAATTGTTGAACCCGTTGTTGATTTACCGGAAATTTTTTTCTTTCCTGTTATCATGTTAAACGTGTTACTAATTGTTTGCCCAACAAGTCCTTGTACATTTCTTTTCTTTTTATATTCTCTGCCTTCTTGTTTTGCTTGAAAACCACCTTGATAATCTGCGTAGGCAGCTTTAGGATTTGCTGCATTTGCACCCGCTTCACCAGCTGCAATTCTCATTGGTGTTCCTACTATTGGTGGTGCAGCAAAAGATAGACCAGCTAATATTAATCCTTTAGTTCTGTTTTGTGATTCTAACATTTTGCTAGAAATAGGAATGCTTGTCATTGCACCAGTTGGATCGCCACTACCCATTGCGCTATTAGATGCGCCATACTTAATAGCATTAGCATTAGAAATAATTTTATTATTTACTACGTTTGTGTATCCACCTGTATTTTCATTGTATGATAGTAAATTTTTATTTGCCATTGCTTCATTTGTATATTGTGAAGCTTCNCTTCCGTAAAAATCTTGGTCTTTACCTTTAAGGTTTGTTGCTTTACCATTAACAAGACCTAATCTTTTATTAACAATAGTTTTTATTTCTGATGCTGTATTTCTATTAGATTCTTGTTGTCTTTCATTTCTATCTCTACTAGCTGTACTTGTTGTAGCACTCATAATTATCCTAACAAGGTAGGCGCAACAGTATTTGCTTTATCACCTAGTCCTTGTGATCCAGTTAATATTGTTTTTGATCTACCTTTTTTTTTACGTTCTAAACTATCTGCTATGCCATCCATACCAGAAGCCATGTCTACTTCTGTAGTTGACGGTCCTTGTGTTGCTGTAACTTCTTCCATTGGTTTTATACTTACTGGTTTTGTTGTTGTTGGTTCTGATGTTGGTTTTGATGTTGGTTCTTTTAATACCGGTTCAGTAGGTACTGCTGTTTTTAATTTAGGATATTTTTCATCTATTGTTTTAGGAATAAATTTTTTAATAACGCCGCCCATAATTAACTTAACAATGATGGTCTAACAATATTAGCATCATCAATTAACCCTTGTTGTGATGTTAGAATAGTAGACGCATTACCTTTTTTCTTTTTTGCTACTTTCTTTTCTTCTTCCATTGCTTCCTGTGCTGCTTCGTTTTCTTCTATTGTTGGATCAGGCATTTCAGGCAATGGTTTTACCGCTGGCGGCGGTGCTGGCATTGGTGGTGGTTTTAAAAATCCCATTATCGTATTCCTATTGTTTGTTTGTTTTTATCAAACGGGTTGTAAACATCTTGCGCCATTTGTTGTGGTGCTTCTATTTGTTCGGTGTTTCTATTAATTGATTGTGCCATTATACGTGCAGCATCACACATATGACTTGACCAATCATGTACGGGCTTATCCCGATATCTTCTTGCACGTTCATCCCATGCACGGTGATATTGTCGTAACGCATTTAACAATGGTTGACAGTTATCAGCATCTATATAACAGCGAGGAAGAAGCATCTTTAGCGATTCAATCCCATCTTCTAGCGGCATCTTCGGAATAACCGTTGCCCGTATACCAAGCTGATATAAATATTCTTTTCTACTTACACCGGTAGATAGTTCTTTCACTTCCAAATCATGGGGAAAAAACATTCCGTTTTTATCGTAGAAATAATCTTTTTCTTCTATAATCTTAACATAATGATCTAGCGCTTCACCGTTCGCTTCATAACAATCAATAATAGATACGGATCTACCAATTTTTTGAAACCAAATAATACTGGTATAATCATGAAAGCCTAAATCTACCGCAATGTTTACTTTAACACTAGGATCGTAAGGCACTCTAGTAATATGATTCTTATCTGATAACACATTAACTAATGGGCCGTAGACAGATCCACCAGCGTTTGCATCCCAGCTACATTCAAACTCTTGCATGAACGCATCTTCCGACATGGAAGCACGGGCATCTGCTAATTCTTTTGGATCTAATATTCCTGTTTCTGAACTTTTATATGTTTTACAAAACCAGCCGTCTGTTATTCTTGCATGTTCATATACTTCATGGAAATACGACATACCCTTCGGTGTTGATATAAATAAAACTTTTCCTTTTTTATCTGCAATGGCCGGTCTAATAATTGTTCCAAATAATTGATCTGATTGTTGTGCCGTTTCATCAATGACAACAAACGATAATGCTAAACCCCTCAAGGCATCCGGTGATTCACCAGACAGCAGCATAATTCTTGGCCCATGTGCAAAGGTTACTGATAACTCTGTTTCATTAAATTTTGCATACGGTATATCTTTACAAAAGTTTTTTAGATAATCCCACGCTACCCTACGGGCCTGTATTTGTGTTGGACTAATAAAAGCCATACGGGCCATTTTATCTGTAGACCGTAGTGCTTCTCTAATTAAATGTACTAGAGCCGCTATTGTTTTACCTCCACGCCTGTGCATGGATATAACGACAAACCTATTCGTATCTAATGCCTTATGTATTTCTATTTGTTCTTTACGTGGATGATACGGTATTTTTATTACTGGCATCTAATTAATGGGGTTGTTGATTAAATCTTTAAAAAGACCAATGTCATTTTGTGTTTGTTCTAAAAAAATACCAGCCCACTTTCTAACTTCTTCCTCATTTTTTAATCCAGTAAATGTAGCCCAAACCATCTTTTGTTTTGTATCGTAAGAAATAATACAGCTTAATTGGTCTGTAATTTCTAATGTTTTACTAACTATGTCCATGTGGCTTCCTTAATCCCATGCTTAAACGATATACCACTCGCCCACTATATTTTGGGGGTATAGGGCCTGAGTACCACTATATATGGGGTATACCTTTAAAACACTTAATCTATATATAGCGGCAGAAAATGGCAGATATCTGTAGTAGTCAGATCATGAACCTGACGGAAACCGCAGAAAACAAACAAAAACTGGGGGTGATACACAGTATGTACACACTAACCACAAGATGTAGGATCAAAGAACCTCATAATGCGCCCGCAAGGCTGGCAATGCGCCGGCCATAATAAGTAACTATTTACCTATCTTATCCAATCCATCATCATGATCAATCACGGTCAAGGGATCAGCAATATCATTACTGAACTCAATCTTAATTGTCGTATCTTGCTTCACTTCTTGTTGTAGCTTTTCACTAAACAGACTTGGTATCATTGACTTACACATCCATCTGATATGAGCCAGTTGTTCACGAACTACTTGCATTTGTGTTGGTTCAGGATTCTCAATCAACTCAATTGATTTATCATACCAAGCCATTGCACCTTCCTTACGTGCTGTTAATACACGTTCAGCAAGCTTCATGTCCTTCCTTGTCCAGTTATTAAACGATGTTGAACTAGGCATATCTTTGTGCCTACATATCCTTGATAATGGTTCACCAAGTTGTAGTTGCTCAACAATCTTATCAATAATCTGTTCGGATCTTTTCATCTATGTACTTGTCTAATGCTTCAGGATTGTTCTTAAAATACTTTAAATTACTTAATGCTTTACGTTTACCTTCTATCGTTGTTTGTCCTCTAGACATGCCACCATGTAGTTTACATCTACCATTAAACAATGCTTTAGCTTGACAAGGATTGCCATCATACTTTCTTCTAGCACCACAAGGAATTTTTTTTAAAGGTCTACCAACCATAATAAACAAACGAAAGGCCAGCAATTATAATCATATATTTAGTAATTGTTGTAGTTTTTGTCTAGTCTTTTTATTTTTTTCTTTATCAAGATCATCACACAGCAAGTACAAAGACAATAAATACTTTTTATAAACTGTTGAACGATGATAACCAAAACGTCTTGATAGTTCTTTCCAACCAAAATTATTTGCTCTTGCCCAAACTAATCTACGCATATCAACATCAGGCATTAACAGAAACAAGTAGATACATAATTCCCATAAGCTTACAGCACTTGTACTTAAACGAACTGTATATTCTGCATCATGATATCCATAGGCTAATTTAGCATCCTGTAATGTATTAACATCAAACCATGCTGTTACACTTTGCTTCTTCATCCAATGAGGAAGTCTACGATCAGTACGTGCAGCAGATTGAAATGCCACCATTAAATCTTTAGGCGTAACTTCTGCCATAAATCCTTTGATTACATTCTTTTAAAGCCCACTCAACCTGTTGTGGGTTATCAGATAATAAATACCCTTGTAAATCACCCCAGTATTCCCGTGAATAATGTTTGGACCAATTTCTACCCATGTACTCCACAGCATATTCTAGCGAACCTTTTTTAGACTTTTTACCCTGAACTGTATCTCTGTATGAAGTCCTTCCTGACCTATCAACAGACATCATTTTACTAGCAAATCCTATTAAACTTTTTACCTTTTCATTCTCAAATTCTTTCGGTGTTTCTTTAATAGTTTCTTTAATAGTTTCTTTAATAGTTTTGGGTGCAATCTCATGCACTACCTTTTGACGTGATTTTGCACCCCTTGATGCATCATCTTGCACTAGGTTAAAGTTAAATCCATACCAATTTGATAACCCTTGATGGCTCTTTAACATGATGACAACATACCTGTGCGCAATCAATTGCTTCATGCCATACTTTACACTCCTGACACACAACCCCGATTTGCGAGCAAGGTAATTATAACTAGGATTACATTGTTTAGTTTGTAGATTTAAACAATTCAATAACTCCATAGCTACACGTCTAGCACCATCAGATAATTTTTTATCACGGTTAATTTCAAGCTGAAGCTTCCATTTAAGCAGCATCGAGTAAATCCTTCATGCTATGTAAATTTGTTTGCGGTATCCAGTAACTTGATCTGCCGGCCCTTGTTCCCCAATATTGATTCTTTTTTCCATCAGAACCAAGCAACCAACCAGCCATTTTATAATTAGGTGCTGAACCTGTTACTAAAATATACGGAGCATCATCAAAATCATCAGGAAATAATATTAAATGGGCCGAAGCATAAGCAGAAGTACGTACTTCATATTTCTTTGCTACATCTTTGCGTGTTTTAAAAACATCCCATTCACCAAGCCAAAATGTATTTAATGCTTTTGATACAGCAGCTTCACCGCATGCACCTTCAATGTTATCACGCCACAATTGATCTGTTGGCTGGCCCGCTTTACCTACACGGTGATTACGTAATGATTCTAACCGGCGTTGAATACCTATAATGGCTGCTTGAAACAATTCATTTTCAGTTAATATGATTTCCATCAAACAATACGCCTATTTCTTTTGTTAATCGTGTTACTGGTTTGTCTGTCCAATAATCAAAAGCGGTAGTCATACTTAAATTACCGCCACCTCTGCCAAGATACTGTGCNATNAGTTGTTTATTTTTAATAATTTTATTAAAAGCAATACGAGCAAAATCGGCTCTTGCTAACGTACTTGCTTTACATTTCTTTTTTGATTGTATTATTTCCGGTGTTAATCGGTGTTTCTCCGCAATGATAACCAATAAAAATTTAAAAGCTTTATCTACTTTTTGTGGATCTGTATTATGCCATCTTGCCCATTTTTTATTAACAGGAATAGGTTTAATTTTATTTATTGCGTGTAATAAATCAATTAACTGTTTAGTTTGGTTTTGATTCAAATTGTAATCTTGATAATAAAAATCACCTTTTTTAACCCACTTCATAGTTCTTTTATCTCCTTTACACAGCCTTTAGGAATAACAGTAGAACGGCCTACTTCATCATCATCAGGATCAAGAGGAACATCAGCAGAAATTTTATATTCATTATTTGTTTCATGAATAATCCAGCCAACACTTTGCATATCAGCTGATGCTGTACTTTCTACTTCTTCACGGCTATGCCATAAACCATCCCCAACATCACGGGCATCAATCCATTTTATTAAAACTAATTTATCTGTACCAATCATTTGGAGCTACTTTTCCTTTAGTTACTTGTGCTATTTTTTTAATAGTTTCCGGTCTTGGTATACGACCTAAACAATACCGTTGTGCTTCTCTTGTTGGATTTGCGCCTTGAAAACCTAAATATTGCGCTAATTCAGCGTAATTAAAATTCTTCGATTCTTTTAATTCTTTTAACGTCATGTTAAATAAACCCTTTCTCTAGCTTATTTAGCTACTATTATTAACCTAATTGGTTATGTTATGTCCACTATTATTTTTATTTAATTGAAAATATTACTTGATTATAGTTCTTGGAAAGGATAGCTTCAATGGCTATATAGGAGGAATGACGGTTATGAGTAGAGCAAGACGGTTAAAAGAAGCAGTTAAAGCATCAAAGACTACAGCAGATAAAATTATTATATCTTTTGAAAAAGAAGCCAAAAAAAGAGGAACTATTTTACCAACAAGTCCGGTAACAATATCACGCCACTTAAATGGTAAAAGAGCATTTAGTGTTGAAGAAGCAGAAGCTTATGCAAGAGTATTAAAAATTGATCCAGCAGAAATATTATTTGAACCATTGTTTAAAACAATAAGTGGTTCATTTGATCCAGATCAAAAATGGCTTATTCATTGGAGAAATTTATGGAATGAACAAAATACTTCTAAAGTTAGAATACCAAGAGAATTTTGGCCTGACAGGTATAGATTATTAGAAGTTGATAATGTTACATCAACACGTCATGGACAAATTTTTGTATATGAAAGAAATACAGAAAAAATTATAAAATAGGTAACAAAACTGAAAAAGAATTTTTACACAAAAAAAATTTTGAATCTTTATGTTTAATTGGTTTAGAAAATGCAACACAACATCCAAATGAAAGCAATGACAAGAAACCTTTTGGTGATTGGGTAATTGGATGTGTAACGCCAAGAACTAAAGATTCTTTTAGCATTCATGATATAGAAAGCAAATTAATGTACGATAAAGTTAAAATTACAAAACTAGATCCTATAGTAATGGTTTTAAACACATCAATATGGAATACTTTTCACGAAGATAAATATTAACCTTTGTTGTTAATACTTGACCGCAATGGTTAATATGATAAAGATGTTGCCTATATATTCTATAGGTGAACATGAAAAGTACCACAAATGTTCCTGAACTAACCACAGGGCAAGATAAATGGTTAGAAAAAGAAACAAAAGACATAGCAAATAAGTATGTCGAATTAGGTCAAGATCCTGATCTTATACCGCAATATTATTTAGATATTGGGTTAAATCATTTTAGTCCAACACAATTAAACGCACCAATTGATATTTGGCTGTTTAAATATGTATATCTTAGTCAAGTACAGCGTAGGTCATTAAAAATTAACTCTAGAATGCACTCAGGTAACTGTTTACAGCATGCGTTGAACCTTGTGTACCTAGAAGGTATTAAACCCGCTGAAGCCTTAAATATAGGCTTATTTGGGCGTAAAGTTAAATATGAACCTGATATGGCTTCCTATCTTGGTAATGGTGCTGATGATAGAGAATTACATGAACAAAACATCCAAGCTTTTGAAGCAACCTTCTGGTCAGGCATAGAAGCATTAGAAGAATTAAAATTACCAAAAGATAAATCAGTTACTTCTGAAGCATATGTCCACGTAACATTAGATGGTATTCACGTACCAATACTTGGGCGTACAGATTTTCAATATACTGATGTCATAGAATTAAAAACAAAATGGCGTAAAAAAAATAGACCTAAAAAAGATGGCACATATTCATGGGCTAAATCAAAACCAACAGAAAAACCAGACAGAGCATTTTGGACCTATTTAAAACAATGTGCTTTTTATTGGAAAGCTACAGGTAAAAAAATACATTTAGTTTACGCTTGTGAAGATGGAAAAGTAGATCGTGAAACAAAGAAAAAAGGAAAATCATATTCTATATTTAATAAAGATAATTCAGAATTTTTTTCTGATGAATCATTAAACGATTGTATTGACCAATTTAAAGTTGCAGCAAGAGCAAGGCAAACACTTTTACAACACAGCACCAATCCAAAAGATTTAGTTAAGTTTATTGCTGAACCGGATCTTAATCATTTTATGTGGGATGTGGGTGATGATTTTTACCAGCAAGGAAAAGAATTATTTTATGGAAAGGGAAACTAATGGATTACAATCAACGACATAAAAATTGTATTGATCAATTTAAAAAAGAATTTGAGGATACAGCAATTAAAGTATCAGGCGGTGCAAACTATGCAAAAGTAGCAGACCGTCAACGTATCTTCAGGGAACATTTTCCTGATGCGCAAGTATTAACAGATTTAAAATCAATTGATGATACGCACGTAGTATTTAAAACATTAATAAAAGTTAATGATAAAATCATATCGTCTGGATGGTCTAGAACAGTATTAAAATCAAAAGCTAAAGCAATAGAATTTGGTGAAACGGTGTCACTTGGGCGTTGTCTTGCTAACTTTGGTTTAACTGGTGATGAGTACGCAAGCATTGAAGAAATGATGGATGTACCAAACATTAAAATAGAACAACCAGTTGTAAAAACAGCTACACCAAAACAACCAGAAGCTACTAATAATACTGTAGACGATATTACAAAAGATTTGCCTGATAATGTTAAAAAATTATTTAATAATATTATTGGTCAATACGATGCAGCTTTACATGTGCCGCATCTTCAACAAGCTAGAACTACAAACTTTATGACAATAAAAGCAATGGAGGGTTCACACCCTAATGCTTACAAGTTTTTAGAAGATAGTTATCAACTTAGAAAAGAAAGGATGTCTAATCATGCCTGATTCAACATACGAAGATAAAGAAGGTTACGGTGCTTTATTTCAAAATAATAAAAGACCGGATAAGAACGATGCCGATGTCAGCGGCTATGTAATTGCGGATCGTGATTTCAAAGCTGGTGATAAAATTGAATTACTTGGCTGGGCCAAAATATCTGCAAAAGATACGCCCTATACAAGCATATCAATTAAAAGGCCATTCTAACACACCGCCGTGTGTAACGCTGCTGGTATTCCGTTCATTGACTCCTGAAAAACATAAAAGGTGTACCGGCAGCATAACCAAAAGGAAAATATGATTACATATATAATTTTATCAATAATAATTTCTGCTGTTTGTTTGTATAAATTCAGACGCAAAAAAACTTTTTTAGAGGTTAATAATCAAAACAAATGGATATTATTAAGTCTTTCAAATGATTGATCTAAACGAAGCAGCTAAAAATTTAGTGAAGATACCGGATGACATAGCCAAAGATCCATTAGTTAAAAAAATTTGTGAACGCATGATCAACAGGTCCAATGCTGGAATTGTAAAATATGGCAATACAATGATTGATGCAAACATAGGATTAATTACAGGATTAGATAATGCCATTGAAGAAGCATTAGATTTGGCTGTGTATCTGGAGGATGTAAAATTAAAATTAGTTAATATTAAAAATAAATATAAAAAATGACAAGAAGGCAATCAGAACTACTTAAATATATTGACCGATTCATATCAGATAATGGGTTTTCACCTTCGTATAATGAAATGATGGATGCTGTAGGATTAAAATCTAAATCAGGTGTGGCCCGATTAGTTATAGGTTTACACAAACAAGGTAAAATAAAACATAAAAAATTTACTGCTAGGTCTGTAGAAATATTATGATTTTAAAAGTAGATTTAACTACAGAGAATGAAAAACTAAAAACAGAAAGAGATTTTGCTGTAGACCAATTAGAAAAAAAAATTGATGATAACTTTGATTTACGACAAGAAATTATAGAGTTAAAAAAGAAATTAAACTTGATTCCAAAACAATAAAAGCGGGAATTGATCCCGCTTAAAAATAATATATACTAATTGTAGGGTAATGGATTACCAAAAACCTATGGTAACGTAGGTCATTGCGAAAGCAAAATAACCTAATACGATACCAGCGAACAAGGTCAGTAATGTATTACCCATCTTTAGCTAACTCCTCCTCATCTAAAACAAAATATTCAAGATCCTTTATTGCATCTTTAATATCATCTGAAAAACCAGTAAATGAAGGTTTATTACCTACTTCATCTAACCAACTTAAAAGTGTTTTTAGATTTTTTAATCTTACTTCATCCATTTTCTTGTTCCCTTTCTAAACTTTGAGAATAAATTAATTCTGGATCATCCTGAATATTTTCATTCTCAGTTTGTGCTTTAGTATTATTTAAAATATCCTGAACAGTTTTACCCTTATCGGTATTGCTGTTGAGATATTTTATCGTTTGTATATCCCAAACCATTTGAACTCCTATCAGTTAGTTTGTTTATTTTTTCAGCAGCCAAACGATCACGCTTTTGATTCTTACGAACCGTAAAATACGTTGCTTGTGTTTGATTGCTATTAGGTGCATGGCCCACAACACGTTTAATATCGTGTAATGGTGTACCTAATTCTATTTGCTCAGTAATGTAATAATGACGTAGTGAATGCACATCATATTTTTTTACACCGGCTGATACGAAAGCTTTTTGTACGTAGTAATATAAACTGTCAGTTGTTCTGTAGTCTACTTGAAACAACCAATCATTATCAATATTAGATTTACGTAATAAATAATAATTTAATTTTTTAGTTAATGAATTACTAAGCGTAATATCACGCACAGAATATTTAGTTTTAGGATCACTTAAACTACCATCTTTTTTAAATGATTTAGTAACATGAATAACATTGCCTTCAAAATCAGATTTTAATAACCCAAGAAATTCTGCGGCACGTAAACCTGTTTCAGAAATAAACTCAATATAAAATAAATAATCAGCAATAAAACCAGAAGCTAATACCTGTTGTAATTCTTGTGGTGTTGGCGCTTGCTTATCTGCTTTATCATTAACAGCAATAGTAAACTCATGCGTAGGATTATATTCTAAACCAGTTAGATCACGTTTAATAACAGCATACGAACATATCTGTGAAAAGGTATTAAATACTTTTTCTGCTGTACGCTGCTTAAATCTATTTTCTGTTTGTGTTTTTTCTTCTAATGCTACAACAACATCATCTACAATACTTGTTGATAATGAACCTATAGCATAATCACCAAATCTTTTAGAACGTACTATTAATTCATTAATATGATTAATATGTTGTTTGTTTGTTGTAAGTGTATCATCACTTATTTTACCACCCTTAACTTCTACTTCTCTACGTTGTTTCCAAACACTAGACCATTCTTCTACACTAGTAGAACTAGATACTTTATTATCATCTAATGATTTTCTGAATTGAATCAGATCAGATTTCTTACCGTACTTTTGTCTGCGTACACGTTTACCATCAACGTAGACGTAATAGTTAATATAAAAACGGCCGGACTTTTTCTTGTCCGGCTCTATGTTAAATTCTGCAAAGCGGGCCATTAAACTATTTTCTCTACAGTTTCATCTACCTTTACTAATTTGTAAGTAGAATTGATTTTGTAATAAGCAGTATAATCTTCACAATGACTTTCAAATTTAAAAGTTAATTCACTTTCATTGGTACTAGTAATATGACCTTGCTTATTGCCTTTTTTATCAGATTCAATTTCAATAGAATCTAAATAAACTGAGTTATTACTTTTTAAAAGATTACCCCATATTTCAGATAGTGTTGTAGGTTTATTCATTTTACTCCTTTTTCTGTAACTTAACCGCTACAGTTATAATATAGCCATTGTGGCTAATAAATCAAGAGTAAACGTACACGGAATGTACACGGATA
>JGI24004J15324_10000273_pt1 | contig 20734 bp, 5 predicted proteins | sample LinPmetageLP32_FD_15324 | JGI IMG/M metagenome (IMG submission 15324)
AATCTGTAGGTGGCAGTGATAAAGCAGTACCAAGCACTGTTACTCCTTCAAGGACTGCACGAGGAATGAATCTAGGCAATGACAGTGGCGACATAGTACCTGATGCATCATCGGGGAACAAAGAATCTATTGAGAAACTTAAATTAATTTTAGAAGATCCGGCTGCCGATATGATAAACTGTGAATTGCAAATTTTAGGTGATCCATATTGGATTGAACAAAAAACTGTGCGTACAGGAACAAAAACAACAAGTCAAGCTGGTGCTTATATTGAACCGGATGGTTCTATCTCTGTTGACGGATATGAACCTATTATACAGATCAATGCAAAGTTGCCTACAGATATAAATGATGCTAACGGTTTATATAATTTAACAGACACAGCATTTTTCCAAGGTAGATTCTTAGTTTATATGTGTGAGTCTAGCTTTGAAGGTGGTGTGTTCACACAGACTTTATCTCTAGTAAGACAAAAAGGTCAACAGCGAGACAGACAAAAAGGTGGAATTCAACCCAATGTGTCTTCCAGTAGCTCACTATCTGGTATTTTAGGACAAGCATTTGATCGTGGATTCAACATAGGTGATATATCTGGAGGAACTACTCCGAATGTTAGCAAAAAAAGTTCATTATTTCCAATTCCTAATCCTCGTAGGAATAAAAAGTTAGTAACAAACCAAGGAAACCCAATTAACTTTAGTAGCGGAGGTGTAAGCTATGGCGGTCTACGCCCGAATAAAAACAGATAATGCCTGAATTAAGAAGAGAATCAACTCAACTGCCTATGCCAGGTCCATATGTTGGATTTGTAAAAGGCACAGCTGATGTAAACAGAATGGGAAGACTAGATGTTTTTATTCCAGAGTTGCAAGATCGATGGGATAACAATGATGATACTCCGTTGTCTGAAAGAACAATCACAGTAGAATACTGTTCACCATTTGCTGGACAAACACCTTACGTCGACACAGGCGGTGGTGGTGCATTTGGCGCCACACAAAAATCATACGGATTCTGGATGATACCACCAGATGTAGAAACAAAGGTATTAGTGATGTTTGCAAATGGCAACATTAACAAAGGTTATTGGATTGGATGTATTCCTGAAATTGGCGTAAACCATATGACACCTGGAATTGCATCAGCTAAAATTGCTGGAGTAAGTGAAAGCCAGCAAGATAAAGCCAGCACACTCAAAGGCAAAGGTGGTAGAAGGTCCTCGAAAGCGGCACAACCATCAACTGAGGGGAAATATAGTAGTCTTCCAGGAGTAAAATTTATTCCTGTTGCTGAACCTAACAGACGTTCATCCACTATCAAAACAAGCACTAGCTATGAAAAAGATGGATCAGTAGCAACAAGACCTTCACATGACTATCATGCAGATGAATTAGTAAAACAAGGTTTGCTTCCAGATCCTATCAGAGGCACTACAACATCATCTGCAAGACGAGAAACACCATCACAAGTGTTTGGTATCAGTACACCAGGACCTATAGATCCAAAAGGCAACAAGGTGCCTTTGCGTGAATCAGGAAACAGACATGGTATCACAGAAGATGGAGCTACCTTAGTACATTCAAGATTGGGTGGACACACCTTTGTAATGGATGATGGAACTCCACCTAAGCATGACGGATCAAAATTTACCACAGATATTGAAAATGAATTAATAAGAATTAGAACACGCTCAGGTGCACAAATACTGTTACACAATTCAGAAGACATTGTGTACATTATTAATAATTCGGGTGATGCCTGGATTGAACTTACTGCTAACGGCAAAATTGATGCATATGCAAATGATTCAATCAGTTTTCACACAAACACTGACTTTAACTTTAGAGCAGAACGTGATGTGAACATAGAAGCAGGAAGAAATATAAATCTTAAAGCCACAGGCACAAACAAAAAAGAGGGTGAAGACAATTATTTGATAAACTCCGGTGAACAAGCAGTCACAGGAAGAATTCATATGGATGCAAAAGAAGATATTGAAATGATTGCTGAACTAGATATCAAAGCCAAGGCAGGGGTTGATATTGAAATGTTTGCTGTAGAAGACATTGCCTTAAAAGCAGAAGATAATATTCAATTAGAATCTCAGGACAGTATGCATTTACAATCAAGAGACAATTTTACAATGTATGTTCAAAATTTTGCAGAGATCGAAATTGGCAGTCCAACAACCAGTGACAGTACCGGTACAGGCACACTACAACTGAGAGTAAAAAATGATCTAAAAACTTTCATAGGTGACGATCATAAAACATATGTTGGTGGTGATCACCTCTTAGAAGTTGTAGGAGATGATAAAATATTTGCCGCAAATCATTGGGCCAATGTGACTGGTGAAATACATTTTAACACATCTGGAAAAGTTGCCGCAGGAGTAGTTGGTGCAACCATAGTAGCAGAAAATGTTGTTGGTGACAAAGGCGAACGGGTGCCTTCAGATGTTGTAGTGCCACTTACTACATTTTTAAATGTAGGTGTAGATCCACTGTATCCTGAAGAGGAAAGATTATCTATCATGAAACGTGTGCCTACAGTTGAACCATATGCAGAGCATGAAAATAAAAAATTATTTAGATCTGATCAAACACGTACAGACAGAGAAATTGAACTTGAACAAAGATTTGAAGAAGAGTCTACTACAGAGTCAGTTCCTAATCCAGGAGGAAGATAATGCCAGGAGTATGCAGAGATAATGATGCGGCAGGAGGAGATTTAGTTCCTTCACAGACCACAGTAATAGCTAATGGCGAAGAAATAATTGTAAATGGTGATACAGTAGCAGTTCATGGTGTTATTCCCCATTTAGAACAAACCATAGTAGCAGGATCAAATGCAGTGTTTGTTGGCGGTAAAGCAGTGTGTAATGCTGGCGATGTTGCGTCAGTTTGTGGCGAGGCTGCTACAGGCTCCAGTGATGTATTTGTAGGATAAATATTTGTATGGACAAAGATATATGTAAAAAATGTGATTGCCCAAGTCATTGCAGTGGTGGCAAATGTCCGCGTTGTTATGATGCCGGGGACGAGTGTCTAACTTGTGATTGCGTTAATTGTGATGGTTCTAAAACTATAAACAAGTAAAATGGCAGTCAAAAATTTCAACGAGATAGATGGTACTCAACAGGGTGTTAACAACACCAGAATATTTCGTGGGCATTCTACAGTGGGAAGAACATTTTCCGACACAAAAATTTACGATATTGAACTAGTAAAACAAGATTTACTCAATCATTTCAATATTCTCAAGGGAGAAAAACTCGAAAATCCTGATTTTGGCACTAATATTTGGTTATATTTGTTCGATCCGCTGGATGATGACTTAAAACAGTCAGTACTTGACGATATAGATTCAATTATTGCCTATGATCCGAGAGTAGAGTTGGATAAAGTAGAAGTTAACCAATATGAACATGGATTGTCTATCAAGGTATCTGTGCTGTATACTGGGTACGGATTGGGCGAAACAATGGATCTTTTGTTTGATCAAACAGAAGGCTTGCTTACTAATGGCTCTCAAGTTTATTCTGCCGCCTAAACATTATCATAGCACATTTTAAAAACTATAAATATTATTATGCCGTCAACCGATAGACAAAACGCCTTGCTGGTTAATACTGCTTGGCAAAAGATTTATAGAACGTTCTCACAAGCAGACTTCAAATCGTATGATTTTGACACTGTAAGAAGAACACTAATAGATTACCTTAGATTAAACTATTCAGAGTCTTTTAATGATTATATCGAGTCTTCGGAATACGTTGCACTAATAGATTTAATATCGTATATTGCCCAATCAATATCATACAGAGTAGATTTAAATGCTAGAGAAAACTTTATAGATCTTGCAGAACGGAAAGAATCTGTCTTAAGACTAGCAAGACTAATTTCTTATCAACCAAAAAGAAATATTGCCGCGTCTGGACAATTAAAAATTGTTTCTATAACAACCACAGAAACAGTGTTTGACGCAAACAACAACAATTTAGCAAATACTCCTATCCTTTGGAATGATGTTACAAATAATAATTGGCAAGAACAATTTAATGCAGTGCTTAATGCATCATTACCTAGATCACAATCAGTAGGAAAACCTGTTGCTTCTAGTACAATTGGAGGCACAACTACAGAAGTTTATAGATTTAATTCAACAAATTTAGGACTGCCGATATTTAATTTTTCAAGAAATATCAACGGTTTTAATTCATTGTTTGAAATAATTCCAAGTGAGATAAAAGATGGGTTTGTTGTAGAAGAAGCACCGGTGCCAGGAAATGCACTTAGTTTCCTTTATAAAAATGATACAAAAGGATTTGCATCAAAGAACACCGGATATTTTTTACAGTTTAAACAAGGCACATTAACTAGTGAGCAATTTAGTATTACGTCACAACTACCTAATACAAAGTATTCAATCGCTGATGCTAACATCAACAATGATGATGTATTTTTATTTAAATTAGATCAAAATAATATACTAGAAGAATATTGGCAAAAAGTTCCAGCAATAACCGGTAACAATGTAATATACAATTCTTTAGCAAAAAATATTACAAATCAGTATGCTGTAATTACAAAAGAAAATGATGCAATTGATTTAGTATTCAGTGATGGCACATATGGTGCTATGCCGGTTGGAAATTTTGTAGCGTATTACAGACAATCAAATGGCTTGTCATACAGAATACAAACATCGGATATGCAAAATGTTAATATTGATTTACAGTATGTTTCAAGAGATAATCAAGTTAACACAATGTCTATTACAATGTCATTACAAAATACAATTACTAATGCGGCAGCTTCTCAATCTATATCTGATATACGTACACTTGCTCCACAATCTTATTACACAAATAACAGAATGATATCTCCAGAAGATTATCAAATTGTGCCGTTGATTGAAAATCCTTCACTAATAAAAGTTAGATCACAAGTGCGAGCAATAAGTGGTACATCGAGATTTTTAGATGTAACAGATCCAAGTGGTGTTTATTCTGAAACAGACATTGTTGCAGATGACGGAATGCTGTACAGAGATATTACAACAGAAACGTTTGACTTCAGTTTTACTACAAGAGATGATGCTAGAAAAGTTGTGGTCAGTTCTGTATCTAATATTTTTGAATCTGAGTCATTAAAACAATATTATTATGAAAATTTTCCTAGACCGCAAATAGCAGGTCAAAAATTATGGAATAAAACTACACAAACAACTAGTCAAGTTTCTGGCTACTTTAAAGATGTTGCAGATGATTCAAGCATTTATGCAGTTGGTACCTCAGCATTAAACAATTTACAATACATTAAGTCAGGTGCACTTGTTAAATTTATTCCAACATCTGGAAATCACTTTATGCCGCAACTTGGCACACAAATGACTGGTACTGGAGGACATCCAGGCAGTGCAGATGTTATGTGGACAAAAGTAATCAGTGTAGAAGGAGATGGGTCAAATGGAGGATTAGGAGATCTTGCAGACGGAACAGGGCCTATTGTCGTTACAGATTTTATTCCTACTGATGCACAGATAACAGAAATTATTCCAACATTTATAGATTCGATCTCAACAACTTTAGAAACTTCTATAATAGACAACATAGTAGCATACAAAAATTTTGGTTTAGGTTACAACAAAGAAAAAAGCGAATGGTATGTAATTAACGAAGATGATATAAAGGCATCAGGTTCGTTTGATTTAAGTGATGCACAAAATACTACTAGTTCAAACTTAGATGCATCTTGGCTCATACGATTTTCAACAAATGGTGTTACTTACACAGTAACTAATAGAGCAACTCAGTATATTTTCCAAAGTTTTAGTAGAAATAAATTTTATCTTGATGAGTCAGAAAAAGCAACAGATCCAGAAACAGGGTTAACAATAAAAGATTCTGTAACAGTACTGAAGTCAAACACTAAACCTGATTTTGTAAGCAATTTAACATATGATTATAAATGGCGTATTGTAAAAAATGTACTAGCAAGTGACGGATACAATGATACACGAAAAATGCAAGTAGGATTATTTGATTCAGATGATGACGGTGTTTACGATAATCCTGATCTTTTTGAATTAGTAGTTGCACCAGCAACCAGTCAAGACAACAAGTATGTGTTTTTTCAAACTGTAACAAAAAACGGTTTTGAACAAGACGATCCTGTGTCTAACATCAACTTTGTAACAGTGTCTGCAGAATCTGATATTACAAATCCAGGTATCTATATAGATGGTCAAAAGTTTTATTTTTACAGCACTGATGAATTTAAATCTTACAGTACTGTTTCTAATACCTTGGTGGCAATTACAGGATATAAAGCAAAACTAGGAAGACAAGATTTAATTTACAAATATAATCATGGAGCTCCAAGAACAAGACGATTAGATCCTTCTGTTAGCAATATTATTGAATGTTATGTAATGACAAAAAACTATGATACTGACTTTAGAAGTTGGCTTAACAATAATCAAATTACATCGAAACCAACAGCACCAACCATATCAACGTTGAACGACACATATGGCCAGTCATTGAATCAACTTAAAAGCATAAGTGACACATTTATATTTGTACCTGGACAATATGTCTTATTGTTCGGTAAAGGAGCTGAATCAGATTTACAAGCAACATTTAAAGTAGTAAAAAATCCTAACACAGCGATATCTGATAATTCAATCAAGTCACAAATGATTACTGCTATAAACAATTTCTTTTCAGTGCAATTATGGGATTTTGGTGATACGTTTTACTTTACTGAATTAGCCGCATATTTGCACAACGTCCTAGCACCAGATGTGTTGAGTGTTGTAATTGTTCCATCAAGTTCGTCTGTGTCTTTTGGTTCACTATTTGAAGTAACAGTAAAAGACAGTGAGATTCCTGTTTCATCTGCAACTGTAGACAACGTTGAAGTGATAAGTTCTAACACAGCAGAACAATTGAAAGCAACTGGTACAGTTGTATCATCAACGGGAACAAATACTTCAACAGTAACAAATGGTACGACAGCAACTTCGTCATCTACTTCAACAAGTTCTGTAACATCAACAGCAACTTCGGGATCATCGGGTTCAGGATACTATTAAAATGGGGAAGAGTACACGCAAAACGCAGGCTCTATTACCAAGTGTTTTCCAAACGCCGAAGAACAATGATTTTCTTGAAGCAACTTTGGATCAATTGGTTGAACCAGCTAAAACGCAAAAACTATCACAGTATGTTGGTAGAACAACCGTTCCAAGTTATAAAACCACAGACGGGTATATACCAGAAGCCACTGATGACAGAAAAAATTATCAATTAGAAACTGCAACAGTATATAGATCAGATGGAAATACTGTTGATTTTGCCGCACCTTATATTGATGTAATCAACGAGATCAGTGCAAGTGGTGGCAACAATAGTAAACATGACAGAATGCTATCTAATGATACATTTTCTTATACGCCACCTATTGATGCAGATAAGTTTGTAAACTATCGAGAATATTATTGGATGGGCATGGGATTATCACCTGTGCGATTGTATGCAGGCACACCGGGAGCTAATATATCTTTTGATGTTGTAAACAATGCCGCCGGCGGTTACAAATTCAGTCACAAAACTGCAAGTAATCCAGACATCATTGTTTATAAAGGAAACACATACAATTTTGATATAGGTGCATATGGACACCCTTTTTGGATCAAATCACAATATGGTACTGGAACAGATAATGCAATAGGATCAAGTTTAGTAATTAACAACGGTCAACAAAATGGCAGAGTCACACTTAAAGTTCCTGCAAGTGATTCTAGCACCAGTTATCCAGAAGTATTGTACTACCAGTGTCAACACCATACAGCAATGCGTGGTAGAATAATTGTAAGAGACCTTAGCGATGAACTATTTGATGTAACTGAAAATTTAATAGGTGTAACTGAGTTTACTGACTTCTCAGGATTAAAATTATCCAACGGACTCACAGTATCAACATCATCGGACCTATCGGAAACCTACCAAAACAAAACTTATTACATAGAAGGAGTTGGTAGCACAATTGATCTTGTTGCAGAGACTGAGATGCGTACATACGGTGACTGGGCACAAGACATCGGAGCCATATGGGATGAAAATGGAATTGAAGGTTGGGATACCGCAGGTTTTGATAATTCAACAGGACAACTTGTAAGAACTGATTACTTTACAATATCTAGGCAAGCACCAGATAGAAATGCTTGGTCAAGATCTAATAGATGGTTTCATAAAGATGTAATACTTGAATCAAATAAAAGAAACAACTATTCTCAGATTTTACCTGAAACAGCAAGAGCAAAAAGACCTATTATTGAATTCCAGTCAGGCTTAAATTTATACAATTACGGATCATTGCATAGAGTAGTTGATGTGGTAGACACACTTACAACAGATGCATTATCTTTAGTTTCGGGAACAGTCGGGTTTACTGCTGATGGTACATTATTACGAGAAGGCGACAGAGTAGTTTTCACTAGTGACCCAATTGAAAATAACAAAATTTTTACAGTACGATATCTATCACTTGATTCGTCTACAGCATTATCAAACGTAGACAATCCTACACAAATTCATCTTCAACTAGAAGATGACTCAACAGTGATTGCTGACGACACTTCTATTGTATCTAAACGTGGAGATAAAAATAAAGGACAAGCATATCATTATAGCAGAAGCAATGCAACATGGACAAAGTCACAGCAAAAAACAGGAGTAAATCAAGCACCATTATTTGATGTATACAACACAGCAGGTATATCTTTGGGAGATTTGACTGCTTATACATCAACTAACTTTACTGGTACTACTGTATTTCAAATAAACACTGATGAACAGGGAACACCTGATACAATATATGGCCAAAACGTTTTGTATTCTAGGTTAGGACTGTTATCGGATATACAAGTCAAAGATACATTTGACAGTGATACTTTTGCGTATGTTACTGGATCAGCAACACAAGTAGAGAACGTAAAACAATATTATCTTAGAAAAACTGATAGACTTGGAAACCAAAACTACATTACAAATTACACGAAATCAGGCAACGCAGTTAGACAACGAGTAATACAACAATATGTTGCAGGAAAAAATCAAACTGATTTCGAAGTGTTATCTTATGACAAACCTTCTACACTTGCAGACATAGATGTTCACGTTTTTGTAAATGGTGCAAAAATTTCTAAGTTTACTCAAGTGGAAGGCACTGACAACAAATTATTTGCAAGACTAACAACTGGATCGAAAGATAATGATATTATAACTATTAAAACACATAGTACTTTAGGAAAAAGAACATCTATAGGTTATTATGAAGTATCTGTCTCTGCAGAAAAAAATCCTCTTAATGAAGGTATATCAATATTCACAGTTGGTGACATAAACGAGCACTATCTATCAGCACTGAATAATCTGAATACAGTAACAGGGACACAAATTGGAACAAATAATACAAGAGACTTAGAACAAGTATTTGTAAACGGCACAAACATTTTGCAACATGAAGGCAGTATGCCTCTTGCTTCTCTTTTTGCTAGAGACACCGCAGTAAATTTAGTGGATGCTTGGAGACAATCAGGCACACACTACGAACAGTATAAGGCAACTGTACTTAAAACGTGTGATAAAGTTGTGCTTGGAGATATAGCAAGAGATAATCTTGACACAATTTTAGAAGAAATAAATCTTAATAAAAATGCAACATTTGCATATTATGACTCGGACATGTTGGCATATGGCAATGATAAAACAGTTTTAAAATATACAGTAACTGATGCAAGTGTAGTTTTTTATCCAATGACTACTGCTTTTAATTTAGAATCTACAAATGATTCTGCGATCTATGTGTATGTGAATGATGTTCAATTGACACATGGCACAGATTATGAATTTGTAGGATTGAGTGATAGTGCTAACTTTAATGGTATAGAAATAAAAAGTAGTTTGTCTGTAAATGATGTCATTAAAATTGAGGAACACGTTATTACTACTGCAAGTTTTTTACCGCCTACACCCGCAAAACTAGGACTTGCTCCTGCATACGAACCAACATTATCTTTCGATAACACTTATCAAGCAGAAGATAGTACAGATGTTGGCTTGAAAGTTTTACGTGGCCATGATGGAAGTAAGATGATAGCATTTGGTGATCTACGAGATGATATAATGTTAGAATTTGAAAAAAGGATTTATAACAATATCAAAGTAACTCATGACCCAGAATTAATTGATCTATCATTTGGAAGATTTAAAACAAACGATTATACAAGAACTGAATTAATAAATTTATTCGCTAGAGATTTTTATTATTGGACTGGAGTCAACGGTGTTGATTACACAACAAATGATATCTACACAGGTGAAAATAGTTTTACATGGAATTATGGAGATTATTCTAAAAATGTAAACAAATCTACTGACTCTGATCCGTTGCCTGGCTCGTGGAGAGGCATCTATTTAGAATATTTTGGTACAACATCTCCGCACACAACTCCATGGGAAATGTTTGGATTTTCTGTTAAACCAACATGGTGGGAAGACCAATATGGTCCATCTCCTTATACTTCTGGAAACGAAGTACTATGGGACCACGTAGCAAGAGGACAAATAGCACAAGGTTCAAGAGCAGGTACATATGCCAAATATGCTCGTCCGGAAGTTTATTCATGTATTCCTGTAAATGAAAATGGCGATTTAATTACTCCTGGTACAGCAAGATTGCTTTCCAATGACACTAATAATTCTTTAAATTTAAAAAGAAATTGGTCATATGGTGATTTAGGACCTGCAGAACATTCTTGGAGATTTAGTTCTAGTTGGAGATTTGCAGAACAGATTGCTAAATTTTTAGCATATCCAGTCAAATATGCAGGATTGTTTTTTGATGTTTCTAGGCAAAAGAAAAATTTTATAGGGCAGTCTGTGTATGACGGAAAGTTTAGAACAACGCCGATTAATTATGCATTACCTAATTCAGCATTACATGTCCACACGTCAGGATATATTAATGTAATTTTAGATTATTTAAAATCACAAGGACTTGATCAAACTGCACTTACAGTTAGATTACAAAATTTAAGTGTTCAGTTAGTCTACAAAATGGCAGGATTTACAAATTCTGCAAACTTAAATGTACAACTTGGGTCATCATCACCATTAAGTTCAAACACTTCTGTCTTTGCTCCAAAAGAAAATTTTGATCTAATTGTACACAAGTCTGCTCCAAGTTCAGTTGCAAATTATTCAGGAGTAATTGTTGAAAAATCAACCAACGGATACAAAGTAAGTGGCTATTCTAATTTTGATAGAGCATTTACAATTATGTCACCTATCGAGAACGGAGATTTTGGACAAGTATCAGTAGGACAAACTACAGAAGCATTTACAGAATGGCAAGGTGGAGGATTTTATAATGTTGGATCCATTGTTAGAAATGGTGGAAAATTTTATAGAGCTACAAAATCAATTAATTCTGTACAAGAGTTTGTTGAAGACAATTGGACTTTAATAGGAGCAACCTTACCACTAAAAGGAGGAGTTACTGTACGAAAATACAAGAATTATAAATCAGTTACTACAACAATTCCATATGGTACAGAATACAGAACAGAACAAGAAGTCGCAAACTTTATCTATGGATATGAAAAACACTTAGAATCTATAGGATTTAATTTTGATGAGTTTTCACAAGACTTAAATCAAACAATGAATTGGGATCTTTCTGTAAAAGAGATATTATTTTGGAGCACACAAAACTGGGCCGTTGGTTCTGTTTTATCTGTTTCGCCTGCCTCTAGTAAATTAGTACACTCTAAGAAAACTACAATAGGAGATGATCTTGTACAAGGAGATAAGTTTTACACAATCTTGCAACAAAATGGTTTGCCAATTCAACCTAAAAATTTAAGGGTAAGACGAACAGACGGACAATTTATTATTGAAACTAATCCTGCAGAGGACGGAATATACAATGCTGATATCAGATCAGTGCAAAAAGAACACTTGTTAATTTTGGATAATGTAACATCATTTAATGATATCGTATACAACAGGGCATTAGGAACTAGACAACAAAGGCTTAGATTAGTAGGATTTAAAACAGCAGACTGGCAAGGTGATCTATATGCTCCAGGATTTATCATAGACAGAGCTATTATAAACTCATGGGAAGAATATGTTGATTATGCTATAGGTGATGTTGTATCTTATCAAGGAAACACATACGTTGCAACTGACAATCACCAATCGACTAATAAATTTGATGCATCGCAATTCAACAACAAGCCAACACCACAACCTGATATATTAAACAACCTTGACAACAAGGCTGAATCATTTAGAGACTTTTATTCATTAGACACTGAAAACTTTGATGCAGAACAGCAAAGATACGCTCAACATTTAATAGGATACCAGCAAAGAGATTATCTAGTCAATTTAGGGTTTGAAGAGCAAACACAATACAAATTGTACCAAGGATTTATAAAAGACAAAGGTACACAAAAGGTTGTTGACCGATTTCAGTTGCCGGAGCAGTATGGACAAGTAAAATCTTTTGAATTGTTTGAAGAATGGTTATTTAGAATCGGCGAATATGGTGGTCACAGAAGTTTAACACAATATGCGTGGCCAGTAAGCGGAACCATTCACAAAGAAAAACAACACGTCTATGAACTTACAACAACTGCAAAAGAAGATACAGAAACAGTTATAAATGTTACAGATTTCGAATTAAACAAACGTCCGTACAACTTGCCTGCTACTAAATTTGCAACATACAATTATGATACAAGCAATTATCCAAGTAACATTTTAAAACTAGGTACTGCAGGTTATCCACAAATAGATCAAGTTGATTTTACAGTTTGGTCTACAGATGACTTGTTTGATTTAGATGTAGCAAATTTTGAAGAAGGAACACTTATTTGGGTAGCAAACAATGATAAAGGTGACTGGGACGTTTTACGAGTCAACACATTAACTACACCTATTTTAGACTACAAGCAGTTTGATAACAAAACACAATTTACAACACGTAATGAACATGGTTTAGTCAAAGATGATATACTGGCCATAATAGATTTTAGTGGACAAGCACAAGGCATATACAGATTAGAAGAGCCTTTTGACAGTACAGATACTGCTACATCATTTACACTTGCAATATCAGATACTTTAGATAGTGTGTTTACTCAAGGCACTTTAGCAAAACTTCAATCAGTAAGAATAAATGATTTTGATGAGTTGACTAACATAGTACCGTCAAAAGGATGGAGAGAAAATGATTATGTATACGTGGATAATAATTATGAAACTAATGGCGGGTTATGGCAAGTATACAAACGTGATTCTTTAGGAAATTTTGAACTTGCTGACATATCCACTCTACCTTTAAATTCTGATCTGTCTGATGCAAAAATTGATGATGAAGAATTTGGACATTCTATGTCGTTGTCAAAGGATACAAGATGGATGGCAGTTGGTTCTGCTAACAAAGAAAGAATATTAATTTATAATAGAGCAACGTCAATTGACCCAATTATAAACTATTCACAAATAGTTCCAGATATTAAAAATGCCGCAGCTGATGATGAGTTTGGCCAGAGTGTTGCAATATCAAGCAATGGAAAAACAATTTTAGTAGGTGCGCCTAAGACCGGGGATATAATAAGACTTGTTTCTAATCACCCTGACAGCACAAGAACACTTGCACGTGGTCAAGATGTAGTAGGGTCTGAAACAACTGCTACAGGAAAAATTTTAAGATACGAAGAAGGTGAAACACAAGATGTATTATACATCAAGGTTTCGTCAGGCACGAACTTTGCAGATTCGGCACTGGATATATCCGACTCCTCTACAGTTTCAATTATAGACGGACTTACTGATGGAGATCGAACAGATCAAGGTACAGTGCATATAGTCACTAGAAATGCAGACGAATTGTATGCAACAACAGAAAATATTGTTTCACCTGTGTTTGCACAAGGTGAACTATTTGGACAAAGTGTTGCTATTAGTGGAGACGGAGAATGGGTAGCTGTTGGTGCTCCTGGTGGACCAAATGACTCAACTTTCAGTAACAGAGGTTCGGTATATGTGTACAAAAAAATTGTCGATAGTAGCACACTTAGTACAACTAGATATGTTTATCAACAAACTCTAGCTCCTGGAGACAATCCAGAGCAAAAAGATGATAGTGGCAACCAAGGTATGCAGTTTGGTGATAATATTGTAATGAGCAATGATGGAAACACTATTGTTGTAGGTGCTAAACTTTACGATGATTCATCTATAACAGATTCTGGTAGAATCTTTGTTTATAGAAAACTAAATGATTCATTTGTTAAGATTGAAGAGTTTGGACCGGATGTGGCATTTGATGAAACAAGATTTGGTGAAAGTGTTGTAATTAGTGATGATGGTACAGACTTATTAGTAGGCAGTCCGCGTGAAAAGAATACATTGTCAGAACAAGGTGTAGTGTATCACTACTTAAACAACAGTTCAGCACACATAGGTGACGGGTCAACTACTGCTTTTACACCAACGTTTACTGTAGACAAATATACAAAATTGTATGTGTCTGTGAGTACTACACAAGTTAAATTTGATGACTCTTCATCAACATCAACATATCATATAAATGCGGCAACAAATCTAGTAACTTTGGCTACAACACCGCCATTAGGAGCACAAATTGTAATTCAACAGTACAAAAAACAAGCACGGATATTGTCAAATCCAATTGAGCAAGGTGCAAGATTTGGCGAATCTATGGCGTTAGCTGACAACATGCTGGCCGTGTATTCTGCAAGTGGACTGACAACTAGAGATACATCATTTGATAAGTTATTGCTTGATAGTTCCTCAAATTTAGCCAATGAAACTACATTTGATAACAAAGGTACGTCATTCTCAACTCGAATTCAAGATACAGGAAATGTGCAAATATTTCAAAAATATGATGATACGTGGATACACAACGAAGTATTAACAAATGTCACTGGAACTGTTGATGATAGTTTTGGAAAAAGTATTGCATTATCATCACAAAATGTTTACGTTGCCGCACCTGGAAGAGAAATATCTGTAGGTAGTGATTCAACCAGAGTAGATGCAGGTGAAGTTTATGTTTATAACAAAACAAGTAATGTAAATTATTGGAACGTAGACGTAACACAACCTAACTTAGTGAATCCTTATTTGATCAAAAAAACTTTCTTGTATACACAAGGAAACAATAAACTTTTATTAGATATGCCTAGAATTGATCCTGTGAAGAACTTATTCTTTGCACAGATTGATCAAGATATAAAATATAAAACTGATTTTGATCCAGCAAACTACGATTCATGGAACGATGAACATGTTGGTGAAATTTGGTTAAACACTACCCAACTTAAATTCTTGTGGTACGAGCAAGGTGATCTAAACTACAAACTTCGCAACTGGGGTAAACCTCATCCGTCTGCAGTGATATCAGTCAAAGAATGGGTAAAAAGTACATTGACTCCGAGTCAATGGAATGCTCAGTCAATTACCGAAGATGGGTCAAATGCAGGAATCACTGGTACAGCAAATGAAGACTTTAATACACAAGATGTCTTCAGTGATATTACTAACAATTTTATAACATTTTATTATTACTGGGTTGAACAACCAACTATTTTACCTAACGTGTCTACAAGGTCAGTCACAGCGGCACAAATAGCTAATACAATTCAAGATCCGAAAACATTCACAGACAATTACACAGCAATTATTTCAGATGATGCTTTATTATTAAGCATACAAGCAAGTATTTTAACAAATAAAAATCTTTCATTCCATATAGAAAACACCAGTGACGAAAATGAACTAGAACCACATGTTGAATATCTAATGGTAGCAGAAGGTGATGACGGTGTAAAAATTAATTCTACACTTGTTGCAAAAATGGAAGACTCATTAATAGGAACTGATAGTTTTGGTAGAAAAGTGCCTGACTTAACTTTCCCAGATGACATGAGATACGGGTTAGAAAACAGACCAAGACAAACTATTTTCAAAGATAGAACTGATGCTTTAAAAGGAATTGTTACTTTTATTAACAGTAGATTAACTTTGGCTCCATATGCAACACAAGTTAACTTAACTAAATTTAATGAATCGGATCCGATACCTAATGAAAAATTGGGAGAATGGAATCAACAAGTAGATACAGAGATTGATCTAGATTATATCAATACAGAAACACTAGTGTCCGGTCATACAGTATTAGTTACTTTGGATTCTCAGGCAGATGGATGGTCGATATGGACATACAACGGATCTGCATTTACTAGAACTAAATCTCAAACTTATGACACAACAAGATACTGGTCATATGCAGATTATTATGCGACAGGATACTCTTTGTCGACAGTTCCTGATATTATTGTTGCTAATGAAAAATCTAAAAAAGAGTTATCTCTAAATGTAGGACAAATTGTTAAGGTTCGTTCAAGTTACAATGGTCAATTTAGAACATATCTAAAAACAGCAACTGGGTACGATGTAATTGCAATTGGCCAAGGCACACTAGAATTATCTAATGCTTTGTATGATTATGCGGCAGCTAATAAAGGATTTGGTGGGTATGCATACGATAGTTTAGTGTATGACGAAGAAGCAGTGCAAGAAATAAGAAATATTTTACAAGCAATACAAAACTTTAATGAATCTTCAGACTTTAATTATAATGAACTTTTCTTTACAGCTATTAAAATTGCACTAGCACAAGATAATGGCGTAGACTGGGTTGTAAAATCATCCTTTATTAAGAAAAATAATATTACAGATATAATCAGTACTGACACTGAATTTAAACTTGATAACTCTGTAAATGTTAACAAATATTTTGAAGAAGTACTTCCATTTAAAACATCAGTGAGAGATGATGTTAATAAAAATGGTGTGCTAGATGTTATTGAAGGTGATTATACAGATTTTGACAATCCAACTTATTGGGAGCCTACAGCATCCAAATATATTACGCCGGAAGTTTTTGCAGGAGATTCTACATATTATAGTGCATATGAAAAATATCCACACAAAGCATATTCAGAAAATTACAAATACACACTGACTTCGATTGCAGTTGACGATGGAGGATCAGGCTATACAACGCCACCTGATGTAGTAATAGCAGGAGGTGGCGGATCAGGCACAAAAGCAACTGCGATTATCAATAATGCTACAGTGACATCGATAGTTGTTTCGTCAAAAGGTACTGGGTATTATGAAACACCAACAGTTACTTTGATAGGCGGTGGAGGTGCAGTACTAGTATCGGCTAAAGTTCATGCTGTTTTAGAAAACACAAAAATTAGAAAATTAAATGAAACAATCAAATTTGATAGGATTGCAGTAAATCATGCACTTGCTGGCGGACCGCCTAGTATAAAGACTTGGACAAAAGATACAGTGTATTCAAAAGGTGATAACTTAAGATACATCAATGAAATTTATAGAGTAAATTATTCATTCAAATCAGGAGCAACTTTTGATACTGATGTATTGCAAGATGATTCAGCAATTACTGATTCATCGACAGTTAGTAATTTGACGCCGTTAACTAGATGGAACGCCGCTGACAGAATTCATGCTTACTATGCACCAACTGCAGGCATGGCTGGATTGTTAGGAGATGGGTCAACAGCAATTAATTCATATGCTCAACTAATGACTGGTCTAGAATACAAAGGCACTAGGATTAAAGCAACCACGTTTAATGCAGGTTCAGGTTATGATATGGCTAGTTACGATGTTTTAAATTATGACAAAGCTACAGAGGATAGTGAACTTACAGCAGAAGAACTAGGAGACTTGGACACTGTTATTGATTCTAAATCATTTACTACAAGTTTAGGAACCAGAGCAGAAGATATCAATGTTGTAGGTGATGCATTTATATCAGAATATTCTGCAAACGGGCCTGAAGAACTATTACCTGGTGGAGTATATGACACTGTGGATATTAAAGTGTTTACTAGAGCAACCGACGGCGCTGGTATTATACAAAAACGAAATCATTATGGAGACGGTAGTACAAGAACATTTACCACTCCGGAGCCAAGAGCAATTGATGGCGTAAGAGTATTTGTTAATGATCAATTTAAAAAATTGACTACAGATTACACAATAGATTATAAAGCAAAAACAATTACATTTGTAGTTGCACCAGTGGAAAATTCATTTATTAAGATTGTGTGTTTCCAGGTATCAACAGATAACTTAATTGCTAATATTACTAGAGAAGGCGATGGCTCTGCTGTTGATTTCGATATAGAAATTGCATTTAATTTAATACAACAAAATTATGTTTTAGTAAATGGTGTTAAAACAGCAGTAACTATTAGTAAAACGCCTAACACAATTACAACTAGAGTAACATTCAGTAGTGCTCCGGCAAACAATTCTATAATTGAAATGTACTTGTTTGATTCGACAACAGGTACAAAAGCATTTTCAGAAGTTGAAACCACTGAATACACTATACCTACAGATTCTAGTAAAACAGTTGTAACATTGACAACATCTCCAGGAGCATTTGGACCACTACACCACAAAGTAATTGTTGAAGGAGTTTCAGGTGGTGCAGGCGGAAACAGATACAGGTTAAGACCACCTCAAGTGAAATACTATGTAGGTGACGACACAACCGTAATATTTGCTGTGCCTGATGAACCTTTCAACAGTAGATTGGCAACACTTGCAAATTCAGAAGTGTATCTTAATGGAGTCAAGCAATCAGCATCTGAATACACATTGGAGTTAAATGTAAATTTAGAAAGAGAAATACATTTCAGCCTACCACCAGCATCAGGTGACGCTATTGCTGTTGTTTTAAAAGTTGGCATGGATTATGTTGTAAATGAAAATGGAACATTGGAACTGTTTGGTGAATGGCATGATGGCAGTACTATCATGAATGAAAAAATATTTGTAACCACATTTAGTAATCATGATCAAATGGGTATGCGTACACAGGTGTTTGCCGCATCAACTGGTTCACTTGTGGCTAGTATATTAGACTTTGGAATTTTATCTGTAGCAACTGCAGATACAACCGACTTTGGTATTGTTACTGGTTTAGATTCAACAGTGTTTGACAGAGGTAATGTAGTAAACGATCCGGGCATTCCAGATATATCAGAAAAATCATATGTGTTGGATCGAACGCCAATCAATTCAGACTATGTGTTTGTGGCATACAACAAAAGATACTTGACAGCCAATATAGATTTCCGAGTTGAAGGCAAAACAGTGATTATTCCTAGAATTGCTCCTTCATCTACTGACACCATTGTGATTCATTATGTAACAGAAAATACTGTTAGTCAGAATGCAATAGGTTACAGAATTTTCAAAGATATTCTCAACAGATATCATTATAGAAGAATTAGTGAAACACACTCTACCACACTAACACAGGATCTTTTACCTGATTCTGCAGAAATTAATGTTGCAGATCCTTCGGTATTGCCTACTCCTAATCCAGAAGACAGTGCACCAGGCATTATCTTTATTGGCAAAGAAAGAATTGCATATTTTGAAAAAGACGGCAACACGTTGAAAAGATTATTTAGAGGAACACTTGGTACTGGTATACAGACACACACTAGTGGAACAAACATTGTAGATGCGTCTAACAATCAAGAAATTCCTTATTCGGATACAACCACAGAAGATCTCCATACAGCAGATGGTTCAACAGTGTTCTTCGGAACCACATTCACCCCAAGTGATATAGATCAATTAGTAGTACAGGTAGGCGGCGAAACTTCCTCTGCTTTTTCACTTGGTGGTGATTCAACTAGCGGCATAACATTTACTACTGCACCAGCAAATGGCGTGCAAGTAAGAATTACTAAGAAAGATGGAAATGCATGGTATACTATGAATGGTGATTCTAGTACAGCGTCTAATGGTTTAGGATTACAACAATCTTCTACAAAACAAGCAAATTTCTTAAAAGCAGAAACTACAAACTTAGATTTGATTTTAAATTAAAATTAGATTAAAAATAAAGAAATTTTTTTATAGTCTTCCAACTACAACTTCAATAACACCTATATCGCTAGTGTCTTTTGACTCAAGTGCTTTACCGATAACACATCCTATTTGATATGATGATGTATTAAGTTTAGTGCCTACGCCTTCAACGTTGGATGCTACTATGATATCACCTTTAGCAACAACACCTTTAACTTTGCATGGAACACGCCCAGTTAACGCCAAGTCGATTACATAAGTTGCTTCTAAACTGCTGTTCATCAAGTATGCTGGTGCTGTAGATACAACTCCTGCTACTCTAGTATCATGTGATAGTGTAGTTGTTGTGACTTCATTGTCTCCACCAAATATAACAACTGTGCCTGGCTCATATTGAGCATCACTAACATATTTCTCTGCCAAGTCAGAATATTGTGCGGCAGACGCTGTGGATGCAATTACGTTGGTATTTGGATTGTAAGTTAGGTTAGTATCTGTTTCGATACCCTGTGTGCCAGTTGCTCCATCAACAAATGTTATGAAAACATTTTCATCTGCTGTGTTGTTTGCAGTAACAGTTACCGCTGTTGCTAATGCCGCTGTTCCTGATGTGTTTTGGTTACCTGCGGAATTTACGCCAGGCAAGTTAATATTAGCAGAACCGTTAAACGAAACACCACCAAGTGT
>JGI24004J15324_10000278_pt1 | contig 20517 bp, 22 predicted proteins | sample LinPmetageLP32_FD_15324 | JGI IMG/M metagenome (IMG submission 15324)
AAAGTTCTTGACAAGTTTGTAGGTGATAAAGATTTAAAAGTTAAGCTTGAAGCAGAACTAAATAAAGAACTAATTTCTCTTGACCTTGCTCAAGCACAGGCGAATATAGAACAGGCCAAGCATCCCTCTATCTTTGTCAGTGGGGCAAGACCGGCTATCATGTGGGTATGTTGCTTTGCTCTGGCATGGCAGTTTATAATAGCACCTATTTCTTCATGGATTATTATTACATGGTATCCTATGGTAACTCTCCCAATGTTAGAGACAGGTGAGCTTGTCAGCTTGATCATGGCTCTGCTAGGACTAGGTGCTGCTCGTTCATTTGAAAAGTATAAGGGTGTTGCCAGAAATAATATGAAAAGATAATGCTAAACGAAAAACAAGAGAAGTTTGCAGAGGCATATGTTCTGCATCGTAATGCAACCGAAGCTGCAAAAGCTGCTGGCTACTCTGCTGCGTCTGCAAACAATCAAGGCTATCGTCTCATGCAGATACAAGAGGTGGTGGATCGTGTTCATGAACTTGAACAGGAACTTGAAACAGATGTTAATGTTATAGAAGAAATAGAAAGTCAGTATACTTTTGCCAAAGCAAATGGACATACTAACAGTGCCATCAAAGCACTTGAGTTACTATCTCGTATTCGTGGTGCAAATAATAATACTGGTTTATCTATGGATAAGGATACACTGGAGACTGCTATCGTTGGATGTTTAAATGTATTAGGAGAAGAGAAAGTTGTACAGCTTTTATCTAAGTGTGACTTCGCTGGCTCATTATTTGATGAATATGTTGAAGATGAGGAAGATGAGGCAAAAAAAGAGGGCTAGGAGAGCCACTGAGTAGCCTTCTCTAACCCTTCTGGTAGGCATATAGCCCAAAAGTACTGATCCTTCTGTATGACGCTCCTAGCTCGTTACAGAGGGTTTTAATAAAATGGACTGATTACCTCTCCCTCTTCATGCGTCACACTCTTTATTGTGTCAGGGAAGGTAGATAACAGTACATTTTCTACACCAATCTTTATTGTTATGGTGCTTGCTGAACATCCCGCACATGATCCTGTCAGCTTAACATGTACATTTCTTGTTTCATTATTATAATCCAGCAACTCTATCGCCCCTCCATGAAGGGATAAGTAGGGAGAAATTTGTTCTTCAAGTATTTGTTCTATGTCAGAACTTGTGGTCACTATGTCTTTCTCTCACTAGCCACAGGTGGATGCTCTCCATTATGCATGGCATATAATTTATCATAACTTTTTTGAAGATGTTCCAGATGAGTAAGCATCTGTGATATTTGCATATGATCTCGTCTTAGATTTTCTGGGCTAGCCATCTTAGATAAAATACTTATCCTCTGCTCCTGAGTTTCAGTTGCAGTAACCAATCTATCACTACGAGAATCCATTTTCCTTAGACGTTGTTCTATATCTTCTAGTTTTTCTGACAGAGATTTAATTTGAAACTTTGCCACAGCGCTAGCAGCAACCACACTGGCTACCATACCACCAATAGTAAGAACAAGTCTTAGGTCTATGGCAGGAGCAGTCCCTGTAGCAGCATTAGCAGGGCCAATAAAAATTGCTGCTAATATTACTGCCAGAATCCATGCAAGTAATACACGGCCCATTATTAGATACTCCTTGGTGGGTAGTTATAGGGATTGCGTTCTACTACAGAGCCACCCTTATTTTTATTAGTAATAGTTGTTTTTTCAATTTTTGTAATAGGAGTACCCATATGTTGACCTCCTAAAACTTTTTTTCCTGATTCGTCTGTAATTGCAGAGAATCTCATGTCCGCTCCCGGTGGACTTCTGTTACTTGCCATTTCAAATGGATGTAAACCCTCCTTTGGCTGTGAGGAAAATGTAATTTCAGCAACTTCTCCTGCTTTCTTAGGACCATAATCTTTATTACGTATTATTTTTGCTTTCGGTATAAATACACCATTTTTAGATATAGGTAAGATACTTATATCCTCACCAGAACTGGAAAAAAATTTCCTTACAATTTCAGCATTTTTCTTATCTAAAAAAATTGTTCTTCCAGACTTAGGCTGTATTGCTGTAGTTTTATCTGAATGAGCATCTGGACTTCTCTGTATTCTTTGTGTACTTGTACCATCCCAAGTATAGCGACTAGGACTTTTTCCTCGTGATGTTAGAAATGAAGTTACTTCTTCAGTTCCTTTTTTAAGCTTTCCTACATCAGTAGGAGCGCCTATAAGAAGAGGCGCAGCAGCAGCAATACCTAAAGAACTTAATGCACCGGGAATATTACCTTCTTTTAAAGAGGGAACTATTCTTTTAGACTCATCTATCATAGCTTTTATATCAGCACCGGGACCAAATAGTTGAGCAAGTCCTAACAAACCTTTACTAAGGTGAGGACCAAGAACATACCTAGCATCCTTGTCAAAATCTCCAGAGACTAGATAATCTTGCGCTCTCTCTAAAAGATTTCGATCTTCAGCCATTACTTATAGCTCCATAACCACGGACGAGGATGGTGATCTCCATCTTCCATTGTATCAAGGTGCAGGAAGCGGCGTTCATACATGCCACGTTGAGACACACCGATACCCTTGAACTCATGTATGATAGCAAGACGTAGTAGTTTAAAAGCTTCATGTCCTCCTATTAAAATATCAGCAGCCCTGCCATAGATATGTGCAGAGTTAGGTGAGCCACCTATTGTAGTATTATATGCTATGTCCCTGTAGCCTGAAGATATGATCATTGGATTGTCGTAGTCTTTTCTTAAACGAATGAGCCTTTCCATAAACTCTTCGTCCATGTGGCACTCTCCAGTACCCTTACAACGCATCTCATCTTCAGTAAAATGTTCCCAGTTAGTCACTGTTCGTCCTTTCTTTTAGTTAGTCTTAGTCTGGTTGTACAAGATCACGGGCTGATTCTCTAAAGCCGGGTATGTTACCTAAGATTGGTACAAAATACCTAGATATAAAAGTAGCCATTCTTCTTAAATTAATATCTTCCTCTGATGAAATAGCAGGAAGCGCTATATCGCCTAACGCTTGCAAAAGATCCTCTCCCATAGAAGCTATTGGTCCAGCTACAGCACTAAGAGGAGATGATCCATATTTATCGGCTTCTAACATTTGATTTATAACTGTTCCCCATCCAAATATATTAGAACCTAGAAGAATATGTTTCATCTTTTCATCAGGATTTAGTTGATCATATGGACTCTCTTTATCAGCATATCTAATTTCATCTTTTATAGCTTGCATTGCTGACATAATTGCCATAATCATAGTAAACATCAATGCATATTTTGTTGTAGCACCTACAGGTATTCTTCCTCTTGGAGATAATAATGCTAAATTTATTAGGGGAGCAAAAACTTCTCTAAACATTTTAGCTCCAACGGTATTACCAAACACCATCATAAAACCCTTTAACTGTGCAATAGGAGCAAAATATGGATTAGACATCCAGAGAGGTCTGTTAACAACATTAGGAGTTTGAATAATTTCATCTATTGTTTTTGCAACAGCCTGAGTTACTATCTTGGGTTCTGCCTCAAGCTTACCAGCCGCCCAATCTTGCAATAGTTTTTCTTCTGGTTTAATCAAACCCTGTTCTGCTAATCTTCTACGAGCATTTAATGTTTCTCTTGTCTTTACCCCTTTAGCATCTTGAAGAGTTTGTATGTCCTGACGCATCTGTTTTTTAGTAGCATCAAAAGCCATATACCTAGTAAACTGAGTTACTTGTGATAGCCACTGAAATCTAAAATATTTATTTGTAACCACCTCACTAAAAGTTCTACTATCTATATCTCTTAAAACATTCTGCATTGAAGTATCAGCAGTTTGAAATAAAGAATTTAAAGATTTTTCTAACTCTGTTTTAGGAAGCTGCGGAAAAGCAGTTCTTATTGCTTGTCTAAAACCTACATGAGCCGCATTAAACAAACCAAAGATTGCATTCTTTGGACTTACTTTATATAACGTAACGGCTCCTTCAGCAAAAGCTAACAAAGCAGAGAACGATAGAGTAGATACATAACCTAAAGTTATAACAGGTTTGTAAACACCCTCTGCAAAAGAACCTTTAAATTTTGGATAAAGATTTCCTTGAATTGATCTTGAAACTGATTGNAAAGCNTCTAACTCTTTATNATCAATTAANCCTTTNTCAATCATAGATTTTATTTGAGGAACAAAATTAGTTTCCATTTGCTTTTGTTTTAGCCGAGTCATGCTTTGAATTAAATAATTATTAATTAACTTTTGTACATCTCTTTCTAATAATCCAGCTTCATCTAATTTATTTACTGTTTTTTCAGGTAACGCTCTTTCAAGCTCAAGTGATTTTTTTCTATCCGTAACTATTTGTTGGTCTGTTTTTCCTACATTATTAAAAAAATCAACATTAGTATTAGGAGTGAAAACACCTTTATTTTCTACTATAGTATCTACAATTTCAGTAGCTCTATTTAAAGGCATACCTTCTTGTTGTAAAATTTCTTGAAACTTTTTTCTATTCTTTTTAGTTCCAACTTTATATGAGTGTGTGATATAATCTTCATTATAACCAATTTCAATTCCAGCATCAGATAGTAGTTTGTGAATAGGTTTATATATTTCATTTTTAATCCTATCACCTACTCTATTTACAATAGGATTGTCTGAATCTTTACCCTTATTTAATTTATCAAATAATTTATTATTATTTTCTTTAGATATATTTACTGCAAAAGGAAGCTTTTTACCTTTTCTTAAACTCTTACCATCTAAACCTTCATCTATTATACTTTCTTTCTTTCCATAAAATTCTCCTATAGAACTATGAAGATCATTAAAATAATTATTTAATCCATTAATAACCCTAGCACCTTCCTCGCTTCTATTAGATAATTCTTTAAGTCTAGTGGTTGATCTTTTAACAAGATTAAAAGGACCAGTTCTAGCTCTACCTTTATCTGCAAGCTGTTCTGTGCTAGTATCAGGATTTTTAAAATCAGTACTTATTCCCGGTATTTTATTTATAGCTTTTAAAAGTTTTGATCCCTCAAGATCAACACCTAAACCTGTTTTCATAAGAACAGGTAGTTCTTTATTAGCATCCTTCACTTGTTTTTCTAGGTCACTTAAATCTTTTTCAAGCTCATCAAGTTCTTTTCTGGCCTGTGCTTGAGAAACCTTACCAAGTGTGGCCCCTGCTGTACCTATAGTTTGACCACCAAGCAAGCCAAGAACAGCAGCATCAATAGTTCTATTTATATCAATATCTACAGGCTTTCCAGCAGCTATTTGAGATGCAGCTTGTTGAAGAGATTCTTGAAGAGCTTCTGTGCCTGACTCTCTAACAGCAGTTTGCGCTCCAACTTTGCCAACTTCTTTACCAAAGTTCAAAGCTCTATCTAAACCTTTTTCAGCAACCTCTTTACCAACCCTTTTACCTTCATGTTCTATTATAGCATCTTTACCTACTTTACCCATCACACCTTTAATTAGTTTAGATGCTGCAAATCTTTCTAATAAACCAGCAATAGGTGCTGTAATCAATGCAGCAGTATCAGCATCTTCTTGAGTTGCTCCTCTAGCTTTAGCTTCCTCTTCAACTTGACCACCAAAAATAGAACCACCAACAAGAAAAGGACCTAGGAGACCAACACCAGTTACAGCAGCAGTTGGTGCGCCTACTAATGATAGAGGAATAGCTGTGGCTCCCGCAGCAAAAGGAAGAGCAATAGAACCTAAAACATATGCCATTGAATCTTGTAAAAGAAGTGCTGCACGATCAAGAGCGGCACCAGTTCCTTCTTCTTCATATATCTTATCAATATCTTCTACGCCTTTAAGGAAACTTCCATCTCTGATAGGAGTTCCCAGAGCTTTAATATCTTTTTTTGTTTCTTTAATCTGAGATTCAGAAATATCAATAAGATCTTGTGATCCTATTTGCCGACCAATAACACCTAAGAAATCAAGACCACCCACATAACTTTCATTAAGTGTTCTGGATAATATAGAACCAAATGAGTCAGGATCAAAACCTACTCTAGTATATTTAATATCTTCAGTAGGCATAGAATCACCTTGTACTCCCAGACCTTTTAAAAATCCAGAAATATTAGAAGATTCTGATTCTAATCCTTTAAGAAAACCGCTTTCTGTAGTATTGGTAGGAGACTCTAGTCCCTTTAGAAAGCCTGATAAATTAGACATATATTATTTACCTGTAGAAGTTTTTCTTGCTAATGACGCTTCTTTACTAATTGGATTAAGGGGGTTGTTGCTTTTACCCGTATATGTTCTTTTTAAAACTATTGCAAATGCTTCTCCAATTTTATCTTCAAGAAGTGTTGTATCATCACCTGCTAAATTTTTAGCTTCTTTCATTACTTCTATAAGAACAGCATCATCATCTTTAGCTTCTTCAATAATATCAATTAAAGCTGCGTTACTTCCATCATATTGTAAAGCTGATTTTAAATTTGATATAACTCTTTCATTTTTAGCATCTACCTCTGTAATAAGATCACGAGCTATTATATCTTTAAAATAAGATGTAGCACTCTCAATTTCACCTGTTGTAAACTTAGGACGCTTACCTTTTCCTTTATTTAATAGTGATTTAATACGAGCATCTACAAGTCTTGATTGCTGTTTAGCTTTTTGAATTGCAGCCGGTCGTCCATACTCTTCTTCTGTAGCAGCCCTAGACTTTTCTATTTCTTGTAGTTCAAGAGCCTTCAGTGCTTTAGCTGTATCCTTACGTTCTTTAGCAGACTTGGCAGTTTCTTCTGCAAACGCAGCACCTACATTACCTTCTTCTCTTACAGCGGCTCTACCAAGTGCTGCAAGAAAATCAGAGGCTGCTTGTGCAGAGAAGGGTATATTTGATTGCAGAAGTTTTCTTCTTGCTTCAGCATCTTCTTTTGCTGCTTGTGTATAATATCCTTCAGGACGTATGCCAAACTTACGAAGTCCAGAAACATTTGGTGCGCTTGTTCTAGCTGCTTGCAAACGTGCAAGTTCTGCCTCCATAGGGCTACGTTCTTTTAGTGCTTCAATTGACGTAGGCTCTGCCTCATCTACATCTAAACCACCACCAATATTACGAGCAATCACACCACGGCCCATCAGTATGTCTTTCTGAGTTAGCTTACCATCACCACTCATATCAGGAAAGCCTCCTCCTCCCTTACGCTTCATAAGATCAGAAAGACCACCGCCAGTTTTTCCAGGCTTAATGCCAAACTGTCTAGCAAATATATTTGCTCCAGCATTACTTCCAAGAAAGGCACTACCAAGAGTAGAGCCAATGCCAAGAAGTTGTCTGCCAAAGCTAGGTTGGAAGGGTGTGCCAGTTGTATTACTTGTTTGAGTTGGTATACGATTAAGAGGATTACCATATACAAAACCAGAGTACTCAGAAAGTCTTTGTTGCGGAAACTCTCGCTCTTCCAAAAACTTAAAGTATTCTTCATCAAGTGCAGACTGAGCAAGATCACGTTTCTCTTCTCCAACAGTCTGTAGAACACCCTGCTCTGCCAGACCAGATTTAAATGTCTCTGCACCGGCCCTGCCAATAGCTGCTGCTGCATTAGCTTCTCTTGCTTTCTGTTGTTCAAAAGATGATCGTGCATCTTGGAATGCAGATTGTAGTCCTTTAGCTTCAATATCTGCTAAAAGCTGTGATTGATTTCTTTGTGCTTCAGAAGCCTGTATTCCAGCCCTAGTTCCACGACCAGACATCCCGCCACCCTGTTGAATGGCTTGTGCTTCCAGTGCTGGCTGCACATCACGTTCAAAAACTCTCTGAGCTTCTCTCTTTTCAATATCTGTTACGGCACGTTGATAGGGAGACATAAACTGTTGAGCAATTTCAGGAGTAAATGCCTGTGTCTGCGCTCTGGTAAGCCCCAGAGACTCATCTATGAAAGGCTGTTGTGTTCCTACCAGACCTGCTAAACCTGCCTGTGCTGCTTCTTCTTCAGCAGTAAATGGCGCTAGAGTAGCTCCTTCATAAGGAATATACCCTGCTGCTTTTTCAGCATCATAGATAGCCTCTGCTTCATCAACAACTTTTTTAACAGCAGGAGCAATTTCAGGAGGAAGCTTTTGACTCTGAATAACTGTCGATGTTGATGGTTGTGACTTACTACTGCCAAATAATGAAGATAAGAAACCCATATCTTAAACCCTTTCTATTAATGGTTTGAGTGCAGCAAGTCCGTTAATTTCATTCGGCTGCTTCTCAGAACCATATGCTTTCTTTCTAACTTGTTTAATTGTTTCATCCATGACATCTGCACCCTCATCTGCATTACCGTTACCCAGTGCTGCCATTGTATAACTATCTACTACATACTCGCTAGGACTTACAGCAAGTGTAGCTACTTGTTTTTCACCTTCTTTAATTGGCATACGAACATTATCTTCCATACCATGTCCATCGCCGGGAACTCTACCAGAGAACTCACCACCCTCTGCTATTTTAAGATCACCACCCTCTGCCATGCTTATAAGGCCACCACTCTGCGCTGCAAAAGTAGGATTATCTGCTGCCGCCATAAGCCTTTGTATAGCTGGATTTCTTATAGCTGTTTCTTGTAAACTTGCAACTTGCTGTGCTTGCTGTTGTGCTTGCTGTTGACGCTTTACTCCCATTACATCTTTAACACCATCAAGAATATCAACTCCTGCTATCTCTGCAAGCTTTCCTAAAGCAGCATTAAATGCTCCTTCTTTTATTACTTCACTAATATTCTCATCGCCAACTTTTATTATTGGTTCCTCAGAGGAACGAAGATCTTGCATAGGTCTAACATTACCCAGTGCAGGATCCTCACCCCTATTAGCTCTCATAGCAGCAAGCTGTTGTAGCGGGTTTCCTACTAGAGGTGTTCTGGGAGGTGGGGGAGTAAGAGCCATTACGTTAACCTTCCATAGGTAAACTGAGAAACATTATTATTTAATAAATTATTGTTACTACTATTATACCCTATATTATCTGTTTTTGCAAACTGTTCTCTTTTCTCATCAATTCTACGATGAAAAGGATCAATAGCCTGTCCAGTATTATAATTACCATATAGAGTACTATCATTAATTAATTGGAAATGTTCTGCAAATGTTTTCATTAGTTTAAATCCTGCCATGATGTTTCCGAGCCTAGACTTACATATCCTTTAAACTTTCCAGAGCTTGCTGAATATGCTATGTCGCCCTTCTGTGGTCTTCCTATACTGGTAATAGTAACAACACGGTAGATGTTACTTGCTGGAGTACTTTCTATTACTGTATCTCTATTATTTAATTCATTAATTAGTATTGATCCCCATCGTTGTATTTCGCTATACATCCGTCTCATATCTTCTGTGGACATATTCTGTGGAAGGGTTGGGTATCTTGCCATTATCTTGCCCCATCACCCTGTATGCCAAGTCTGATTGATCCCCATCGCCAGCTTGCATTATTTGAGTCACAAGATACCCGTACCTTTGCTTGCCTTCCTCTACTTCTAAAGTTTACTTTCTCTGTCGTATTTGTAATATCAAATTCTTTTGTTACAGTCTCAGTACTTTCAGGATACTGTTTGGTTGTAAACTTCATTTTAATTTTACCACCAGACAGATCATAGTCAGGAATAATTCTATTCATAAACATGATAGCGTTACCATCATCAATGTCAAAGTCACCGGACTCAACAAAAGATGGAAGTGTTTCACCGCTGCCTGTGAAGACAGATACAGGTTCATTGTTATATATATTATTACCAGCAACAGTAACACCTGTTGTAATTGTGTTTCCAAAGACTTCCTTATCTGCAAATGTTGTAAAGATCATTTCACCATAAACCCAGTAGTCATCTACTGGATTATATATTACATACTTATCACATTCAGTCTTAGTACCAGAAGCATAAAGCCAAATAATTTCATTAAACTCTGAATTTAATCCTGCAAATACTTTATCATAATAGTTTCTATTTATATCATCAAAGATATATCTACGAACAGTACATGACACATCTTCTATCTGACCAGTAAATCTATGAAAGTTATCATATCCCATCCAGTATGTAATACCACCAAAGTCAATACCTGCGTGCGGTCCTACCATTCCACAGTTTGTACCGGCCTGTGTAAATCTAAATGTAAAGGGTGGTCCTGCAAACTCCATTAACCATAGTGAATTATCAGTCCAGATATTAATAGCATTCTTGGAACGAACAGCACCAATAATCTCTGTGCCATCTGTAAGAACAACCTCACCAGCAGTAGAGCTTACAGAGGGAACCCAATTACTTCTGTCATCCTGATCTGACCAGCGCACCAGCATTGGATTAAATGTTCCGCTTACTGTAGCATCAGCAGCGAACTCATTAGTTCCTAAACAAATTAGATGCCTATCATTTGGTGAAACAATAATAGAGTTAGATTTAATAGGAGAAGTAGTAACAGAGGTAGCTCTTGTTGGTAGCACAGAAGCATCACTATCAAAGTAGAATATATTACTTCCCTTACGGTTAGCTACAACATCCTCACCCCAGTTGTCCAGACTCCACTGNGTAATATCAAATACAATTCCAGATGATCCAGCAGAGGCAGGTTGATTCCATGCTCTTGTCTGTGANGCACATACTGTTGCTTGATATCTGGCAGCACCNTATCCCAGACCAGCAGCAGCTATAGANCTACCAGTTGGTATATAGTAGTTAAAGGTTGCTGATCCTGCATCGCTGCCCGTTGCATTAGCAGCACCAGTAACTGATATAGTAAATACNTTTGCACTATCTACAGAAACAACTTGATATGTATTACCCTGTAAACTTACNGCATTAAANGCTGCCGAAGATGTAAANAATACATAATCACCTACAGCCCTNCCATGTCCAGCATCAGAACAACAAACTCTTGTACTTCCAGATGATGTACCAAAAACATTAGCAAGAGTAACTGCTGTTGTTATTGGAGTAATATCATATATTACATCACCTTCATTAACATACAGTTTATCAGGTGTGCCAAAGATAGCTCTCTTCTTACTATCAGAATCTGACCATGTAAGCAAGTCTCTGGCTGAACCATCAAAGGTTGTCCCTGAAGCTCTTGTTTCATAGCCACGCATGTTCTCTGGACGACCAGCACGGAAGCGTACATAGTTGCCATCAAACCAACGCTGGCCTTCAGCATAGGCCGTAGTTTCTCTATGGAAGCCCTGCTGAAATTCAAACTTTGCTAGTTTTGTTGCCATTATCGTGTAAAGTTCTTAATAAGTATTGAGTCAACTTTAGCAGTAGTTCTTACGGCATAGAATAATACATCCACACCAGAAGCAGCAGTTGTCAGTGTTGGTACTCCTCCTCCATTTGGAAACTGATAGGCTGTATTATAACTAAGTGTACGATCTCCAGTACCATCTTGAATAATAAAGATATGACCAGATGCTCCAATATTAGTAGAAGTATTCGTAGGTGCAGCAAGAGTTCTATTACCTGCCAGAGTAACAGCAAAGACATTACTGGTATTAAGATCAGGAACCACAGAGGTAGCATCTGCCAGAGTAACAATAGGAGCAAAGGCACCTGTCATAAACTTACCCTTACCAGAGACAGTGACTGTACTGCCAAAGTATGCAGCGCCGCCAACACTTAGAGTAGATGCAAGGCTTACTGCTCCTGCTACTGTAAGAGTACCGCCTACCCTTACTGCACCACTGACACTTGCATTACCACTAACATCAAGATTACCAGTAGCTGTAATATTAGTAAATGTAGTTTGCGCTACAGGAAGAACAGTAGTTCCATTTGTAACATACATTGCTGTGGAATCACCAGTAATAGTTACACCAGCATTACCAGCTACCTTCAGAACAATAGCATCAGTGCTATCATTATAAGAGACAGAGTTTCTTACAACATATGTTTTTGAGTTATTAGGAATAAGAATGTTAATTGTATCATGTGCGCCACCAACAGTTCCCTTAAACTCAATAACAGCAGAGCGAGATTGATCTCCAGAACCTTGGTTTTCACTTAGTGTTACAGTTGCAGCACTTCCTATTGATACAGTAGTATAGCCAGCAATAGCATCATCAACAAGGCTAATAACTCCATCATTGAGAATGGCTCCCCAACTATTTGGGTTCTCTCCATCAGCTTGCTTTGTTAAGCGGAGATTTGTTGTATACGTACTTGCCATTATACTGCCTTTCTTTTAATTTCTTTTCTACATTGTGATTGTAAAATTTTAGCTTGAGGAGATATTCTTGGTATAGATTGAATAACTTCTTCATATGCCAAGCATAGTTCTAATGTTTCAAATGGCCCTGTTACGGATCGTTCCAATATAGGTTGAGTTGTTTCTATCATTAGGGGTATAACTATAATTGAAAAATAATAAAACATTATTCTACCAACTCAGGCCAATCATAAAGTATTCCAGACTTAGTAGTACTACCATCATCGTTATGTGTATAAGTTATAAACAGTGCAGCTATTGCATTTGTATTTGCAGCACCATCTATAGCATCTTCCATTGCAGTGGCTTTAACTCTAATAGCATCTCTCCATGTTACAATATTACTTGGTATTGCAGTATCATTGTCAGCTTCACGAATTACTGCCCAATCAGTTTGACTTAGTAAAGAACCCTGTTGTTGTTTTACTTCTTGTTTAAGATTATATTTAACACCACGGGTAACAACTTGATTACCATCTTCATCTAGAATAGCTTTTCCATCTTCATCTACTTCATTAACATCTGGAAGAGACTTGGCAGTAGATGTAATAGTACCATCAGAGTTTTGTCCCCAATGATATAGACGACTATCAGGTGGAGTATCTTCTGCTATCTCAACAACACCAGCAGCAACCTTTTCTGAGGCAGACCAGATATGCCAGTTAGCAGGATTCTGAACACCATTGTCAGCGGTCCATGCTTTACCTACTGTAATCGTTCTGCCATTATGTTTCCACATTAGTTTATTCTCCTGTTATCTTGCTGTCGCTGGTGCAACGCCGTCACCGCCAAAGGGGTGTTCTGCGAATGCTATGTATGTGACCGTGTATCCGTTGCCGTTTGCGGCTGCCCACGTATTTCTTACTTTAAATCCATTTGAAAGAAAGTCCCAAAAATCAGCGCCACTGTTTTCAGCAGCGTTACTATTAGGCTGTAAGACATGATTTACTGCGTTAAAAGTATCTCGTTTATTATCCAACATTATCCAACCGGTCGGGGCGTTAGTAGTTACCTTAAAAATAATGAAAGCAGGTTTAAATCCGGTGTAGACAAAAGGCCCATCCGTTGACCCATTGCCGGTGTAACTCCTGATCTTGCTATACCCTTCGATTTCCGCAAAACAGTACGCAATGCACTGCTCATTAGATGTCTGTGCTGTGCCAACTGAAACTACAGTAGAAGTCGGTGCTGTATTCTGCCACATATTTGCATCAGATGCGACGGCATTGCTGCTATTCAAAAAGAGCTTATTGCCAACGCCCTGATCAAGGTGCAGAACTTGCCAATTAGTTGCATCCTCTAAATTTTTTACGAGCACTAAACGAGGTGCTACCCCAAGCCCATGCCCAAAAGTGACGTTACTATTTCCACCGGGATTATATTTACAAATTGAAAATCCTGCTGTGGTGTTTGCTGCAACTGTGCTATCTACACTACCATCGTCATTAGTGCTTCCCGTTGTATTGTTTGCAAGCCACTGCCAAGCAACATTAGTTGAGCCGCTTGTGTTCACCTCACCACGGTTGCCAACAGTAAAGCCATCGCTGTCAAAACTTTTTAAACCTTGTGTCTGGGTATTTTCAGCATTTGTCGCAGAAGAAAATATTGCTTTTGTTGCACCACGAACAGCATCATATAAATCATGTTCGTTGCCAGCATTAGTGCGGTTTTTAATCCATGCGAAATCTGGTTGAAAAGTTGAGTTTTCTCCTGATTGATCTACTTCAAGCTCACTGCCAGTTCCGTTATAGAGCGTGGTTTGGAAATACTTTGATCCATCAGAGATTGTTGGTGTGGCAAGGTTGCTGGTATTTAATGCTTTAAACCCTGTAGGCGGTGTTGCTGCAAACGCTGCCTGTCCAAAGTTAAATGCCATGCCGCCAGAACCAGATTGGCTTGCAGCAAATCTATATTCTGTATTAGCTGTTATACTAATTGCGCCCTGACTTGCACCATCTTTGAAAAAAGTAATTTCGTTGTCGTCCAAGTTTAACGCCATAGCAATCACATCGCCATTTGCATAAGAAGCACCGTAGCTGCTTTGCGAATTATTGCTTTCTTTTACACCGCTATCTACGTAAGCAAAGCTATTAGCGTCGTCCCCGACATGACCATTAGACCCGGTGTAATCCTCGTTGTCGTCAGGTATAATCCCGATACGGGCATTGCTTCCAAGTGTGGCGTTACAAGTGACCTCGCAATAATACTTCCCACTGGTTGCAGCTATCGTGCCGGATGCTGTTTTATGTGTGCTGGTGCTGCTGGTCGTGAATTGAAGATTGCCGTCGGACAGGCCCGTTGCATCCTGCTGGATCGGGTTTAAGGTGCAGTGGTTATTAGTCGGGGTATCAGACATCTGATCTGCCGCTGCCAAGCCACTGCTGGAAAAATCATTTCCATTACCTGATTCATCGTCTCCAAGATCAGAGCTATCTCTGCCGTCAATAAAATAACCTTCCGTTCCGTAAGAACCAGCATATGCAATAGGAACCCATACGCCGTTGGTATTGGTTTCTCCAAACGCAGTAGGTGCTAATGCAGTTCCATCAACAAAATTTATTTCAGCCATGTACCCACTAAAATAACCATTGCTAGAATAAGCACCCCGGCCAATGTTGTGAGCAATAGCGGAGTTGATTACAAGATCTTGGTTTTCGCTGGGGTAAATTTCAGTTCCAAACGCCGTAACCTGTGAGCCGTTTACGTAAAGTTTGATGCGATTAGCCGCTGTTCCTTGCGTGGTATCGTAGGCAAGAACGAAATGATACCAAGCACTAACATCTCTAAAAAGCTGCGTTGTAATTAAGTTGCTTTGAGTGCCCGAAATAAAATCACTAATTCTCAACGTGTCGTCTGATTGACCGAACTGCATAATGAAATCGTTACTGCCGCCGTCACCAGCCGACAAAAGAATCTGGGGAACAGAACCGTTAAAAAGGTCTGCCCGTTTTACCCACGCACTCCAAGTCCAAGTTTTCCGATTGGAGGCGCTAGGCGTTCTGGCTAAGAAGGCAGAATCATCGTCATTGAAACGAATACTTTGATCTATTTCATAGCCGCTTGCCTGACCAGCAGCACCCATTAAAAGATTATTACTAAATACCATTCTTATTAATCCTAACTATAAGCTTGTGTCATAACTGCTTGAATATTTTCAGCAGTATCATCAGAGGAAACTGAGACTACTATGTAATCTAATCTATCCATTGCATTATCGCCTGTTGATAATGTTGGGGCTGTACCACCAATAAAGTTCCAACAGGCATTATAAGCAACCGTACCAGAGCCACCATCCTGCATCAGAAGAATACTACCAACTTGTCCTACTCTTGCATTGGTAGGTCGTGCCAGTGTATGTGCAGCAGTAACAGAAGTAAAGAAGTTCTGTGCTATACCAAAGTTTAGGGATACAGATGTTACACCATTAATTGCAGTGGTATGTACAGCAGCCGCAGCAGACTCGCTTAGTTGTAGTTGTCCCTCCAGCGAAGTATTACCAGATACTCTGACAGTACCAAGGAAACCAGAGTTACCTGTAATCGTAGCTGTGCCTGTTATATGTGCAGTACCCTCCAGAGAGGTTGCACCGCTAACTCTGACAGTTCCTAAGAAGCCTGAGTTACCCGTAGCAGTAACAGTGCTAAGAAGATTTACTGCGCCACCTACTGATAGTGTAGATGCAAGAGATACTGCCCCTGCTACTGTAAGAGTACTGTTTAGATCAACTGCACCCTCTAATGATGTTGCTCCTGCAACTCTTAACGTACCTCCAAGAACAGTATTACCTGATACAGATACATCATCTTCAAACTCTGCTTTGCCTGTGGTTATAAGTGTACCACCAATAGAAGTATTACCAGCTATATTTACTGCACCAGATACTGATACTGCATCTTCAAAGATCGCTGCCCCAGCTACTGTAACTGTGGATGCAAAATGTGCTGCTCCCCCTACTGAAAGAGTTGATGCTAGTGATACCGCACCAGCTACCGTTACAGTACTTCCAAAGTTTGCTGCACCTCCTACACTAAGAGTAGATGCAAGAGATACTGCACCTGTAACACTGAGTGTACCACCAATAGAAGTATTACCGCCAACTGCCAAGTTACCACTAACAGATACATCTCCATCATAAGTAATTCCTCCAGCAGCAAAGAGCGTTCCACCTACTGAAACATTACCCCCTATATCTACATTACCACTTACAGATACACTATCTTCAAAGATGGCTTTTCCGGCCACTGTGACGGTACTGGCAAGATGGGTAGCCCCACCTACCGAGAGAGTAGAGTTAAGGCTCACAGCCCCTGCTATGGTCACTGTAGAGGCAAAGTTTGCTGCACCTCCCACACTGAGGGTTGATGCAAGGCTGACCGCCCCGCCTACAGTTACTGTACCACCAAGATTTGTATTACCACTTACCGATACGTCATCATCAAATGTAGCGGCTCCTGTGGTCATCAGAGTTCCACCTACTGAGGTGTTACCCGCTATGTCCACATTACCTGATACGGATACACTATCTTCAAATATTGCAGCCCCTGCTACTGTTACTGTTGAGGCCAGATGTGTTGCACCTCCAACACTTAATGTTGAAGCAAGTGATACTGCTCCTGCAATAGTAACCGTGCTTGCAAAGTTAGCTGCCCCACCAACACTAAGGCTGGATGCCAGACTTACTGCACCACCTACTGTTACAGTACCTCCTAGTCTGGTATTACCACTTACACTTACATCATCTTTAAATGTTGCTACACTACCAACTGTGAGTGTAGATGCCAGTGATGTTGCAGATGCTACCGTTAGTGTTCCATTTATATTTATATTACCGCTGACCGATACTGCATCTTGGAAAGTAGCTGCACCAACAACATTGAAAGTACCACTTACTGATACATTACCACCAGCATTTATAAATCCTGATACAGAGATGTTTGTGGCAATACCAAGTTCAGCTTCCACGTTTGTAAGATTAGAACCATCACCATAAAACTCAGCAGCAGTTACATTACCAACAACATTTAAATTTCCGCTTACAGAAACATTACTTGCAAAGTTTGCAATGCCTCCTACACAAACAGAAGAAGCAACATCTAAACGTCCACTAACTGATACATCATTATCAAACTCCGCTTTGGAGGTAAATGTAGCTGCGCCAGCCGCTGCAAATGTTCCACCAACTGAAACATTGTTTTTAAGTATTGCTGCATTCTCTACTGTAACTGTAGACTTAAATGTTGCAGCCCCTACCGCTGTTACTGTACTTTGTAGTTGTGTTGCACCTGATACAGTCACCGTACTGGCAAACTGTGCGGCCCCTGCAACTGACAGACTTGACTGTAGATGTGCAGCGCCAGCAACTGTGGCAGTACCGCCTACATAAAGATTACCACCTACCGTAGCATTGCTTACTGATATATTACCGGCAATCGTTGCAGTTACGCCACTAAGGTTTGAGCCATCTCCAAAGAAAGAACTTGCACATACTTTATCATCTACATGAAGGTTTCCATCCAGAGATACTGACCCATCTACTCCTAATGCACCAGTAATCTGTACTGCATTGGTAGCTACCTTCAGGGCAGTATTAACACCATCACCTGTCTGCACTGCTTTCAGGGAAGTGTCTACACCAGTGTTACTCGTAGACGAACTAACAAGTATTACCTGCTTATATGTGTTTGATATTAGTTGACTTGTTAAATCGGTCATATTAGATTCCAATACTTCTCTGTTGATCCCCAAGTTGTACTGGCCTGACTCCATGTAAGATTACGTCCACCTGTATCGGGACGAGGATTGAGAATAGCTGGATTATCTCTTACATCAGGCACATGATTTTGAGGATGGTTCTTCAGATCAAACTGTCCTTCAAAGTCTTCTGGGCATACCAGCATCCCATAACTGTTCATTTGCATTATACGATGTGGATATACAAACCCACATGTATCGCACATAGCCAGTGCATTTTTAGTACTAGCCACTATATATACCTTAATCTTGGACGAATAAACATAGAAGCTCTTTCTCTGTCTTCTTCCATTGCTCTCATAAGAAGTTCCTCATAGTTTGCTTTTAACATCATAATTCTATTCTCAGGAACAAGAGGACGTTTCATTGACATATAATAAGCAAGACCACATGTAAGGCATGGTAAAAATCTTTTAGGTAAATCTGCATTTTGTATCGCAGACTTATTTACATCCTGAAGCTCAGAAATAATTTCCATCTTTAAAACATCTGTAGAATTATCAGGAAGAGGCCAGACAGACATTACAGGATTATCACGTTCTCTGCGTATAGAGTATTGATTAGGACGACCTGTCTGTGTCTTATTAGGAATAAGAAGATATTCTTCAGGAGTGATACGCTCAAGTTGTATATCAGTACTATCTCTAGTAAGAACAACTTCCAGAGCATCTATAGTAGAAGATGCAAGAGAATAGGTTGTAGTACTGGCAGATACAGTTACACTGGAAACAGAAGTACTCCATAGAAGTACACCCCTGTTTTGCCAATCTTTAAGCATAAGGTTAATTGATCTACGTGCAGAAGCTGGTTCGTGACCAAGCGTATCTTCTCCGCCAATCATCTCTGTAGCTTCTTGAATAACCTCGTCTATGTCAAGGTTAAAATCATATGTTCCTGAAACTGCCATTATGCTCTATACCTTCTTGTTTTCCGTGCTATCTTTTTGGGCTGCTTCACGAACTGCTTCCCGGCAGCAGTCCCTTTTCTCTTTGCTCTGGTGGTCGCTGCATATTCCTTTGACGACAGGGACTTGATTGCTTTCTCTGGTAGATAGCGCTCCCCGGTCTTGCTGGAGGGTTTGCCTGACTTGGTTCTCCATTTTTGCTTGCTCCACTTTGAAAGTTTATTAGTAGCTTTTTTCTTTTTACCACTGTAAGTTCCACCGGCATCTTTGTAATACTTAACGGCAAGTTGCATAGCTCTGGCAGAGTGTTTACCACCCATCTTGCGCTTTGCTTTAGCTTTAGCAGCGGCCCACTTCTTTGGGTCACGCTTAGTAGCCGTGCCGCCTTTCTTACGCTTAATCATTTCTTATGTATCTTCTGGACCTCAAAGCTTGCTTTCTTTGAGCCACCCTTATGTGATACATAGCCACCAGTAGGATTCTTCATAAGTTTAAAGCCTTTTCCAGATTTCATCCAGTGAAAACCTTTAGGCGCATCAACAGCTTTTTTCATTAACATCTCCATCTTTTGCGAGCTTGCCTAAGTCTGCTATTAGGATTTCTAGCAGCCTTTGGAAACTTCTTCATTTGTCCAGCAGACCTTGCACAGTATGACTTACGTCTTGATGCACGTTTGCCAGTAGGTTTCTTTTCAGTTACAGCAGTCTTTAGTTTAGAACCGGGATTCTGCCTACGATATTTAGCAACACCCTTCTTAGTCATACCAGCACCAGCCTTGGTAGGACGCTTCATGCCCCTACCAATAGTAATGCCCTTCATATTACTGGGCTTTCTTTTTCGCTTTACTTCCATATGTATACCTAAATTTTCTTTCTATATAATTACAAAGATTGTTTATGTATTTATTAAAGTCTTTATAGTCTTCTTTATTAGGTTTAGTACCTGAATGATCTATTAAACTATAATCATTATAACCTTCTTGTACAGACTTATTATACTTAATAAGAAACTTCTCAGTAACCACGCATAGCCTTTCCATAGCCTCGTACTTTACCACCCATACGGCGTTTTACTTTTGGCATAGCCTTACCACCATACTTATTAGTAAACTCTGGCATAGCCATAGCTTTATCAGTACTGTCTACATCTACATCAAAACCTAAAAACGTAACTTCTCCCGGTTTTGATTTTCTTTGTTTAAAACGAGGAGTCTGTCCTTTACCTGCTGCAAACTCAAAAATTGACATACTTTCTTTTTTCTTTGCTTTAGGTTTAGGTCTAGGTTTAGGTTTACTCTTTGCTGTAACAGATTCTTTTACAGGAACAGGGTCTTTACGTGTAGGTATAATTTTACTTGGTAAGGGCTTAGTCTTGGGCTTAACCTCAGTGCCCTGTCCGGTTCCGCTCTTGAGTTTAGGTTTTGCCGCAGCAGTAAGCGCCGCAGCAATTATAGCTGGAGGTATAGCTCTTTTTGCACTATCAGTAATTTTTTTACCTCTAGCAGTTTTAGTCATTTTATCTGCTGCTTTACCTGCTGCTTCTAGCTTACTTCTTTTAGCTGCACCAGTAAGTTGTTGCGTAGCAGGTTTATCAGCAGCTTTTGTTTTTACATTAAAAGTTTGTCCTCTTTTTCCCG
>JGI24004J15324_10000280_pt1 | contig 20480 bp, 24 predicted proteins | sample LinPmetageLP32_FD_15324 | JGI IMG/M metagenome (IMG submission 15324)
ATAAAGAAGAAGAAAAGGAAGACTTTAAAAAGTCTTATTCAGTGGATTTTTTGCAATTAGAAGTTATTTTAAATACAATTAACAAAAAACAATAAATTATGCCATACATTAAAAAATCCGAATACGAGTTTATCCTAAACAAAATAAGAGATAATAAAGACATAAATAAATACAATAAACTATTTGACGAGTATATTCATGATCACGATTATGAATTATGGGGATTTGCCCATTCAGATATAAAGAGAAAAGTAGGAATATATAAGCCATGGAAGGATGGAGATACAATAATCATATCTAAGTGGCAAGATGAGGAGATACTATCCGACTGTTGTGGTGCTCAAATCCTTCATAGTGACCTGTGTTCCGTCTGTGGGGATCATACCTGAGTTCCGTTCCCTTTAAAAGTACCGAGTAGCATGGTGGTAATCTGAGTTCGATTCTCAGCTACTCACGACAATAACGTCAACAACTTAAATTAAATTAAATGAAAACAACTTACGAACCTGTTATAGATCCTGAGGGACGCTATGAGTTAAGATGTGGGAGTTGGACGATCTTTAATAATAAGATTAGCGATGATGGACATAGCATTGTCCTTAAGAGACCACACTCAAAAAGCTATCAGATATACGATAGCTATCAGGAGGCAGTGCAGACTATTAGAGACCACTGCGAGGACTATGAAGACTTAGTTTCCATAGACAAAGACCTAAGCAAGTACCTATCTTCAGGCGATGGAAAATGGGGAAGGGCATAGCTTGGAAAATTTGGAATGCATTGGAAAAAACCAATGAATAGGGAAAATAGGGAAAAAACCCATGATTAGGGAATCCCTAACAAATCCCTAACAGGGGAAAAACATGTTTTTAATAACTTAAATAAATAAAATTATGATAATCGATTGGCAAATTAAAGGGAGTAATTATCGGCAACAATGGAGGCTTTACGTACTTCGTAAAGACCCTAAAACCAAGGTAGAATCTTGGAGCGTAGAGTCAGAGGGCAACTCCAACGTAGACCTTCTGAAACTAGCAAACTCATTAAAAGAATAAAGTTATGGAAATATTAAAATTTTTTATTAGTTTAGCGGTTTGGATATTCGTTGCACGAGTATTCTTATGGGTTGGCAAAAAAATCTTTAACGACTAACCTTTATTATTAACCTTAAATTTTTTCAAATGTTAGAAGTAATTACAACATCAATTTTTGTAGCCTCAGCAGGCGTATTGTTAGTAGGCTTGTCTTTATTCATTAAAACAATTAAGAAATTATGATTCAACATCTATTTCCTGTAAGAAGGAGCAGAAAAAGTGAACACGCTGACTATATTTACAACTCACTAGTTGAGATTGATACCGAATGTCGTGATTTACGATTTAAATTAAATGAAAACAATGGTCATTATGTAATGCAAAAAATGATCAACAGAACTGAACTGCAAAAGAAATATTTACGCAGACTTAAACTATTAAACTATTAAACTATGCCAGAATTAAATACAATTAAAGACTCAGAGATTCAATACTTAAAACAACGAGTGATTGCCCTTGAGTATGAACTAAAGAAAGCGCACAAAAACAACTCTAGGCACATGTCAGACAAGGACATTGTTGTTATGCTCCTGGAAGAGGTAGAGTTAGACCACATGCCTGAGATGTGGGTTGAAGAGTTAATGAACGCTTTACATCGTGATTACGTTTTAACGATAGAATAAAAATTAGTGTGTGTTTGGAAGAAAGGGGTAGCAGAGATGTTACCCTTTTTTCTGCCCTAAAATTAGGTAAAGAAAAACAAACACACTACTTTTGTATAACAAATCAATATATTATGAAGACACTACAAAATTTTGCCAGAGACAATCAACTCAAAATATCTAAACCAAAAGATAAACCATACGAGGCGAATCTAACCTTTGAAGATATTGCTCCACTACTTAAAAAAATTTTTATATGAAAGAGTATATTTACCGACAATTCCTTGACAACATCTTAAGCCATTTAGGTATACCTGAGAGCAGTCTATTCTCTAAAACACAAGAGAGAGGGATGGTTGAGGCTAGGCAACTTCTGTATTACCTGTGTAAAAAGAAAGGAATGAGGCTATCTGAAATAAAACTCTACATGGAAAAGGATGGGTTTTATATAAAGCAACAAACTATCGGACATGGAGTTAAGAAGGTTGAGAACACAATATCCAACGATCCTGATTACAGGGTTATAATTTCTAAACTGAATCAAATTGATATTTAAAGAATTAAACGACATTTTTGATGAGGCTTTGGATGATCACAGTTCAGTAAACTTAGATTGGACAGGTTATCAGGCTAGGATGACACTTGGTGTTAAGATCGCTAAGGATGACGAGTCTGGGGAGGTTACTATTTTTCACCCAAAGCGTGGTAATGATGTTTACACAGAACTTCTGGAAGATGAGTATCAACTTTTTTTTGATCACGGATGGACAAAAGCAGTCTATATGATCACATTAGATAAGTACAAAAAAAGTATTAATAAGCATAACAAGAATGTAATTCAAGAAATGAACACTACTAAAAACGAAAAAAATATTCAATATTCAAAAACAGCAAGAACGACTTTATTAAAAAAGTATTATAAATTAACAACTAAATTAAATCAACTATTATGAACAACAAAAAAACAGTATTCGAAGTGCTTTCTGCAGTAGATGTCAGCGCGCGCGTTCAAAAGAAAGGAAAGCTGACCTACCTATCTTGGGCTTGGGCCTGGGGGGAGGTGGCAAAGAGGTATCCTGACGCTAACTATGAGGTGTATAGGAATCCAGACACCAATCTACCTTATGACTTTGTAGAGGGTTCGGGTTATATGGCTTATACAACTGTAACAATAGAGGGTAAGTCACTAAGCATGTGGCTACCTGTAATTGATTACAACAACAAGTCTATATTATCTAACGCTACAACTTTTGATATCAATAAAACGCTAATGAGGTGTTTAACTAAGAACTTAGCCATGCATGGTTTAGGACACTATATTTATGCTGGAGAAGACCTTCCAGAGACACCAATTGAAACTACAGGAAAAGTAGATTTAGGTAATAAACCTACAAACCTTAAAGTTGACTTGGGAGATGATGATTTTGATGAGGTAATAAAAAAGATCAAAACATACTTGGGTGAAAAACAAAGTTGGGATAGTATAATTAAAAGACTGAAAACTAGATATAACGTAACTGAAGAGCAGTTGGTTAAAATTAAAAATAAAACAAAATGAAACACGAAGAGATAATAGAAAAGCTAAGAGATGACGAGCAGTACTATGGAGATTTTGGCAGGCAGTACATCTCTAATTCTGACATAAAGAATTTAACTTATGATCCTGCACAGTTTGGCAACAAAATTCCTGACAATCCAAACTTTCACTTAGGCAGATACTTCCATCAGCTTATCTTAGAGCCAAATAAAGCAAAAGAGTTTCCTATAGTGGATATCAAGGGACGCAACACAAAGGCATATAAGAGCTATTTAGAGGACAATAACCTAACTTACGCCATTACCACTGAAGAAGCTAAAAACATCCAGGAGATGGCTGATTATACCCTTAATAAGGATCCTGATGTTTCTGCTCTAATTCAAGACTTTGACGCCAAGTATGAAGAGCCAGTGGTTGGAGAAATATTTGGCAGACCTTTTAAAGCGAAGGCTGATATTATATCACAGGGTTTGGTTGTTGATTTAAAGACTACAAGCGACATTTTTAAATTCAAAAGAAACGCCTACACCTTTGGCTATGACACACAAGCCTTCATCTACCAATACCTTTTTAAAATGCCAATGACTTTTATTGTTTTAGGTAAAGTTAAAAAGAAGTATGGTACTGTCGATGGGTATTACTTTGACATGGGAGTATTCCCTACCACAGAGGAATTTGTCCTTCAGGGTAAAGAGAAGGTAGAACTTGCAATGCAGAACTACGAAAAATATTTTAGCGAAAACGCTACAGAAAGCATAGAGGATACTATAATTAATAGCCCTTTATAATTAATTTTAATTTAATATATATATTATGGAACAACAAGAAAAAGTATTTGCTGATGGCATGATTGCCAAACGAAGAGAGGGTTCGCCTGACTTCGTAATCTCTGAACTATCTTTCAAGGTAGATGAGTTTAAAGCATTCCTTGACAAGCACAGTAAGAATGGTTGGGTTAACACCACAGTCAAACAGGCTAAGTCTGGAAAGTTTTACGGAGAGCTTAACACGTTTGAACCGAAGAAGAAAGAGGTTCAAGGGGAGATGTGGGATTAATTTAATCTTATTATTGGCATAACACCAAGGAGAGGGAGGCATCGCCTCCTTTTTTTTCCTTAACCTTATGTCGTTAATGCTATTGATTTTTTATTTATATATATATATATATAATAATAATAATAATAATAATATTTTTTTTCTCATATATAAAGAAAATAATCGACATTTATAACACAATTCAACTATAGCAAGAAAAGTTACCAATAAAATCAACATAAAATCGACACAAACATGACACATAACGTCACAATATTTAAAAATATAAAGGAAACTCAAGCCCCTTTCTTTAAAGATATAGGGTATATACTCGATAGAATAAGGGATGGATCATCAAAAGAGTTAGTAAAGAGCATCCGAAAGGAACAAGACAAGGCAACTAGGAATGAGTTAAAAAAGAACCTACCCGCTATTTGCTTTAGCGGAAAGTTTAACAAAAGATCGGACGCTTCAATGTTGGAACATTCAGGTTTGATATGCTTAGACTTCGATGGATATCCAAAACAAAAGGATTTACTTCAGGACAAGGAGAGGTTTATTAAGAATAAATTTGTTTTTTCTGTTTTTGTATCTCCTTCAGGGAATGGATTGAAAGTTATAGTTAGGATACCTAAAGAGGCAGACAATCATGTAAAATATTTTAATTCTCTTGAAAAAGAGTTTGGATCAGAATACTTTGATCCTACAAGTAAAAACATTAGTCGTGTGTGCTATGAGTCTTACGACCCCTTGGTTTTTATAAACGACAAGTCCTTGGTGTGGAACACAATTGAGGAGGAAGATCATAAAGAGATGACAGTAAGAAAAGACCCTCCTACTATTCAGATATCTGATGAAAATAAAATAGTAGAGATTTTAATTTCCTGGTGGACTAAAAAGTATCCAATGACTGAAGGTCAAAGAAATCAAAATGTTTACATTTTAGCGATGGCTTTTAATGACTTTGGAATTAATAAAAATTTAGCATCATACATATGCAATCAATACCAGTCGTCTGACTTTAGTCTTAAGGAAATAGAAACCACAATAAATTCTGCATATGCAAACACTTCTAACTTTGGAACTAAGTTCTATGAAGACAAGGAAGCTATAAATGAAATCGCTCAAAGGCTCAGACGTGGGGAATCAAAAAAAGACATACGCAAGCGGTTAGAAGATTCTATGTTAGAAACAGAAGTTATAGATTCAGTGCTAGATAAAGCTAACGAAGATGTAAGTATAAAGTTTTGGAATAAAACAGAAAAGGGAGTTATAAAGTCAGTTCCTGTAGTTTTTAAAAAGTTCTTAGAAGACAATGGGTTCTACAAATACTGCCCGGAAGGAGGTAAGAATTATGTATTTGTTAAAGTCACTAACAACTTAATTGATCACACCTCAGAGAAGGAGATAAAAGATTTTATTTTAGATTACTTGTTTGTGCTAGAGGACATATCTATATATAATTACTTTGCGGATCAGACTAGGCTATTTAGAGAAGAATTTTTAACACTACTTTCCACAATTGACATATACTTTATTGCAGATACTTACGACACATCTTATTTATATTATAAAAACTGTGCGGTAAGGATCACTAAAAAAGAAGTAACATATATCGATTATGTTGATTTAGGTGGATACGTTTGGAAAGATCATGTTATAGATAGAATGTATAAAAAGTGTGAAGTTGATGGTTGTGATTACAAGACATTCATAAATAACATCAGTGAAAAAAAAGAGAAAAGGACTATATCTATGGAGTCTACCATTGGATTCCTGATGCACGGACATAAGAATTTATCTTATTGCCCGGCCGTTATACTTAATGACGAAGTTATAAGTGATAATCCTGAGGGAGGAACAGGAAAAGGGATATTTATGAATGCTTTATCTCACATGAAAAAGCTGGTTAAAATTGATGGCAAGGCCTTTACTTTTGATAAATCTTTTGCTTATCAACTTGTTTCTGCTGACACTCAGATACTTTCTTTTGATGATGTTAAAAAATATTTTGATTTTGAAAGACTGTTTAGTGTTGTTACTGAGGGTCTTACGTTAGAAAAAAAGAATAAAGATGCTATTATGATTCCGTTTAGTAGATCACCTAAGATTGCTATAACAACAAATTATGCTATAAAAGGAGCAGGTAATTCTTTTGCGAGAAGGAAATGGGAATTGGAATTATATCAGCATTATAACAAAAATTATAGTCCTCAGGAGGAGTTTGGTAAGTTGATGTTTGGTGATTGGGATGACAACGACTGGTGTAAGTTTGACAATTACATGATACAATGCCTTCAGCTCTATCTAGCGGAAGGTTTGATTAAGTCTGAGTTTGTTAACTTAAAAATAAGGCAGCTTTCTGCTGAGACTTGTCATGAATTTATAGAATGGTGTGGTTTATTGGATGGTATGGAGGCTCACTCTAAACTAGAGTCCAATAGAAAGATTTATAAACAAGAACTTTATTATGAGTTTATTGAGGAATATCCGGACTATGGTCCGAAGTCTAAGATGACTATATCTAGAACTAGATTTTATAAGTGGCTTAATTCTTACACGTTTTTTAAACATAACCTAGAGCCTCAAGAAGGTAGAGACCAAGTAGGCAGATGGATTATATTTAGGAATTTAGAGGAGGAAGAGGAGATTTTTCAATCTAAAATAGAATTTTGATGGAGTACAGGGACTATCAATTAGACATAATAGACCAGGGTGTAGACATCCTGGGGGAATTTGGACTCTTATATCTAGCCATGGAGGTTAGAACTGGCAAGACATTGACCAGTATGGGAATTGCTGAGGGAATGAATGTAAAAAGCGTTTTGTTTTTGACTAAAAAGAAAGCGATTGGATCTATAAAATCAGATTACGATTTGTTAAAGCCTAGCTTTGATATTGAGGTTATTAATTATGAAAGCCTACACAAGGTAGAAGGTGTGTATGATCTTATTGTTTTGGATGAGGCGCATTGCATGGGTGGATATCCTAAGCCTAGCAAGAGATCTAAACAGGTAAAGCAATTGGTTTCTAAAAATGATCCTCTGATAATACTAATGTCCGGAACTCCTACTCCAGAGTCTTACAGTCAGATGTATCACCAGGTGTATGTTTCTCCTAGAAACCCGTTCTCAAAGTATAAGAATTTTTATAGATTTTGTGATAGCTATGTTGATGTCTTTACAAAAATAATAAACGGACTACTTATAAATGATTACTCAAAGGGGCGGAAGGACGTCTTAATAAAAATGAAGCCTTATACTATTAGGTACACTCAGAAGGAAGCTGGGTTTAAGGTGAAGACAACGGAAAAAGTTTTATATGTAGAGATGGAAAAGACTACCTATAGCTTAGCTAAGTCATTGTCTAAAAACTTGGTAGTAGAAGGTAAAGACGAGGTTGTTTTAGCGGATACTCCTGTAAAGCTCATGATGAAATTGCATCAGATTTATTCTGGAACTGTTAAGTTTGAGAGTGGAAATGCACAGGTTTTGGATCATTCAAAAGCTCACTTTATACGCTCTAAATTTGCTAATGTTAAGATAGGTATCTTCTATAAGTTTAAAGCCGAATTAAAGGCCTTAAAAAGCGTATACGGGGATGATCTAACAACAGGCCTAGAAGAATTTAACGAGACCGACAAGAGTATAGCTCTTCAGATTGTTAGTGGCAGGGAGGGTATCAGCCTTAGAAAAGCAAGGTATTTAGTGTACTACAATATAGATTTCAGCGCTACAAGTTACTGGCAGTCTAAGGATAGGATGACAACAAAAGAGAGGCTTAAGAATGACGTGTACTGGATCTTTGCTAAAAGAGGTATTGAAGACGGCATATACAAGACGGTATTAAATAAAAAAGACTATACATTAAACCATTTTAGAAAAGATTTATTAATTTTACAATCATGAAAGAACAACTGCTAGTAGAAATGAAAAACAAAATCGACAATCTCGATTTGATTTTAAGAAAAGTTATAACAGAACTAACTCACCTTGGTGATTTATCTGTAGGAACTTTAGAAACCTTAAAGAAGATGCCTGGATATGAGGATGCTATTTTAAAGCTAAAGGAAAAGTCTATATCGAAATTAAAAAATAAGAAATTATGACAAAAGAAAAAGCTATTAAAATGTATGGCAGTGTGTATGAGTATCATAAAGATAGATACTATGACTTGCCTCACTTGCCTGAGATTAGCTCAAAAGCACATGAGGAAAATGCGAATAATTACGCTGTTCGTGTTATGAATAAATACGGTGATGAAGAACCCTTCTTTTAACTCAAAAGACCAAATAAATGACCGAGCAACAGGTACAGTCTAAGAAGATAAAAGAACTAGAAGCGGACGGTTATTATGTTTTAAAATTAATTAAGACTAATAAGAATGGTATACCAGATATACTAGCCCTTCACCCTGAGAAGGGGATTGAGTTTTATGAGGTGAAAACATTAAAAGGCAGGGCTTCATCCCTCCAGGAATACAGGATTAAAGAATTAAAAGAGCATGGATTTAGGGCAGAGATTTACAGGGGATGATTATTATTACGAGCTTGAAGAGGGTTTTTTAGAGCATCTAGAAAATCTTCCCGTCAGACAAGCTGCCTCAATAATAATGCAGCTAGACCATTTTGTAAATGGAACAAGACTTAAACGTAAGGATGGGCTTGTGGCTGGAGTGGTAGAGAGCAGAGAACCTTTGTTTTTTACAGCTGAGTATCTGAGCTACAAAGATAGTTGGCCAATATTCCATAAGCTAAACATTATAGACTCTGACGACTATTTAGACTACATGAATTTAAATAAAATAATAATAAAATGAAAACAACAGAAGAACTTACCGTTAAAAACATTATCACGATTAAACAGGTGCTTGAAGCTGTAGAGGCCGAGACAGGTTTAAACTTAAAGGGCTCATCTAGGGTTAGGGAATTTGTGTATGCTAGGTCAGTATACTATAAGTTATGTAGAGAGCTTACCTCTGGAGGTTGCCTTGCTATTGCTAGGCTTGTCGGTAAGCATCACGCTACCGTGCTACATGGATTAAAGACTTTTGAGGTAGTAGCTATGTATGGCGGAGTACATTTTGATGCGTACAATAAAATAAAAAATTCAGTTCATGTAATTAAACAAAAAAAAGATTACAGGGATAAATTTGCCAAACTATTAATGGAGCACAGGGAGTTGCTAAAGAGTCATAGAGATAATAGGCGTGAATTTGAAGAGTATAAAAATAAAAATGAATTTGAAAGAATAAGTAATTATAAGTCAACATATTCTTATAATATGTAAAAAAGTTATATATTTGGAGTCTTCTTACGTACAGCCAATAGATGAAAGCTTCATGCCGACTCTATTGGTTTTTTTTGTAAAAATGTATAACTTTTTAATAAGTTGTTGTTTTTTTCATTAAATTTGATTATATAATTACGATAATGAGTTATAATTCAGAAGATATTGGAAAAATAGTAGGGTTTACAACTTGGACCGTTAAAAGAAAAGTTGATGAACTACTTCGTATTGACTCAGAGATGTATACCAGAATGGGGTCAGACTCCAAAGAGTCAGAAATGAAAAAGACAAAGGCCACTAGCCGCAAGATATACCAAGCCATCTCTAGGATTAGCCCTACAGATGGCTATTTTCTTCAAGCACACATGGACGAAAAAGATTTAACATCTAAAAATAAATAAACAATTTACTTCTCTGGGGGGATTAGTAGGTTTAAAAAAAAAGAAATGAGAATACCTCCCATCGAGCAAAAGAGAATCCAAAACATTAACTTCATAATGGATGATCTTCACACTTCAATCAACAACATCTATGAACTTCTTATGGATAAGGATTATGACTTGTTAAGGAATGAAGTGATTGAATTAAATAGAAAACTTAAATCAATTTCAGAATCTTTACAAGATGAAATATAGTGACTTTAGACCTAGATTGAAGGGCAACAAAAAAATAGCTTACGATAACTTAAATTCTAACGAGAGACGCATACTTGTCATCGGAGACATACACGCTCCATTTGAACTCGATGGATATTTAGATTTTTGCAAAGAAACTTATGCTAAGTATTTGTGCAACCAAGTAATCTACATCGGAGACATCATAGATAACCATTATACGAGCTATCATGAGACATCCGCTGACGGTGCTGGCGGCTTGGATGAGCTTAAATACGCAATTAAAGCTGTAAAGAAATGGAGAAAGGCATTTCCAAAAGCTGATGTTTTGATAGGGAATCACGATAGAATGGTTATGAGAAAGGCTCAGACTTCAGACATACCTAGCGCCTGGATCAAGTCTTACAACGAAGTGCTTGGAACTAATTGGAACTGGGTAGAGCGTATAGTTTATGATGATGTACAATTTGTGCACGGGGAAGGCGGTACTGCTCGAACAAAAGCAAAAAACGATATGATGTCTACGGTTCAAGGACATATCCATACACAATGTTATACAGACTGGATGGTTGGAAGAAATTTTAAGGTGTTCGGAATGCAGGTGGGCTGCGGCGTAGATGGATCTTCGTACGCAACAGCATACGCGAAACACTTTAAGAAACAAGCTATTGGCTGTGGAGTTGTAATAGGCGGACACACTGCCATAAACTGTCTAATGGATCTATGATTTTTGAGAATGATCAAGACTTGAACCGGGAGAGAGCCGCGATCAAGACTTACACTGATCTAACTAAAGGTAGTTATCAAAAGCTAGGGCCTAACGACGTAGACTATAAGCTGTTTGATAAAAATAAAAACATTTCTTCTTACGCAGAAGTTAAGGTGTTAACCACAGCAATACAAAACTCATTTCCACTTAGCCTATCAGTAAGAAAAGTATTAAAGTTAATAGACAAAAGATTAAATCCAGTGTTGATCTGGGGGTGCTTAGATGGTATTATATATGGAAGGCCTCAGTTTATTAATGGTCAGGTGTCTTGGTCAGAAGCTGAGGTTGATTTAGAAATAAAGTACAACAATAAAAAAGAATTTAAATATGTCAGAAAATAACAACCCTAAGTTAAAATTTATGTTGGCTGTGATGCTTAACACTATTATTGTTTATATACTTTATAAACTCATCTTCTCGCCGTTCGTCTCCTTCTACGCTGTGTAATTATGCTGGGAGTCTTTTCTTTGGGACGTATACGCTTAGGCAGTGTCCCTGAATTAGTTTCCGCTTCCCATCTTTCTGCTATTTCAGGCAGGTTCTTATACATGTACGCTCGCTGCGCTTGACTTCTAAATGGCATAGTTATTTATATAATTCATTTAACATATCCTTTTCCATTTGTTTTAATTCATTTTGTAAATCCTCCAACTCACCTCCTTCAAGTTCTTTTATTTCTTCATACATCCCTGGCATAAGCATTTCCATTTCCCTTTTTGTCATCTTCTTTTTAGCAGATTGTTTCTTTTCACGACCACTTATCTGATAGTTTGAAAAATTTAATAACCTCAATATTGACTCACCCATATCCTTAGAATCTAAAACTTTAGAATAATTTTCCACAAACTTTTTTAATTGCGCGCCTGGAACTCCAACTATAGTCATAAGCTCTAATTGAAAATCTTGCCACGCATCAGCTCTTTTCACTGGATCTTTAGTTTTTGTTGCTTTTAATGCCTTTCGTATGAGAGATTGCATTACAGTTACAGCACCAAGAGACTTTGTTTGCCCAGCCCAAGGTTTACCTGTAAAAAAGTCTCCAGCCATCGTAACCATTTCTCCTAATACAAACAATGCATTAATGTTTCCAATAATTGCAGCTCTTTTTAAGTCGTCATCGTCATCATCTCTCCAGCCTCTTAATAAACCTGGGAGCCCCATTGAGATATACTGAAATATAACAGGCATAAAGATATGATACATTGCAAGAGTCCTTAGGTTTTCTTTAAGCGTTCCCTTACCCGCCTTTAAATCCCTTGCAGCAATCTTGCTAGATAAACCCCTAACGGCTTGTATTTCTTTTCTTAAATACTGCTTAGGAGTGGTTAGGAACATATTTAGTGATCTGACTACTGGATTAGTCGTTTGATAGAGGTCTTTATCTTGAAGATCAGCCGATTGTTGCGTTCTTTTTGTGTCTTTTTCAAACTTTATAATTGCTATGTCTATGGCTTGTTTCTCTGTTTTACCTTGAGATAATGCCTGTTCTTTGTAATAAGAATAATTAGCCAATCCACCTAGCATAATGGCCATTCTATCTCCAAATTTAGTAGTCCACATTAAAAAGTTTACAACAAAATCTTTAGCTGGCGTGGGCACAAAACTTTTCATTCCAGTTTCCGAGTAACTTTCTATTTGTCTTAGTATACTGTTGTTTTTTCGGTCTTGCATATAAACCGAATTATCACGCACTTCACCCCACAAACTTTTTAATTCGCTCAAGTTTTTATAACTATATTTTATCCAGTTTCTTATACCTATGTCATTTGCATAGGTAAAAATAGAGGTAAGCTGCTTAATCATAATAACAGGGCTTAATCCTAATCTTGATAATATAAATACAGTATTCATTCCATTTATAAATGAGGCATATCCTTCTGATCTAACACCCTTATTGGCTATTTTCTGAATGGCCTTTTGTATGTAGGTAAACACTTTGTCTCCATGTAAGTTTTTAATAGCTGCCTTAAGGTATTGATTTGTAAATAATTTATTAATATCTCTTATGGTTTCTGCATAAGCTGCAAAATACTCCATGTCGTTTACATAACTTATTAACGCATCAGTCCCATCCATTTTTTGAATAGGAAGCTTACTGTTTACTCTAGATTTTGTAGAAGCTGAACCTACAGAAGTTCTAAAAACGCTTTTATCACCCAATAAATCTAGCTCTTCTAGCACAACACCTTCTCTGTATATTCTTCCTGCATAAAACTCATTCCAAGGCATATTTGTCCTATATATTTCTTTATAAACCTTATTATAATAAGGATACATGGCGGGAAAAAATTCATTTACTTGCCAATCAGCAAAATCTTTTACTTTTTTATCTAACTTAGCCTCTACTTCTTTCATTATTCTAGCAGAATCACCATCATACATTTCATCAAAAGCCTCTTTGTTTGAAGGATCTTTATACTGATTATACAAGTAATACATTTGATTCTGACTTAAAACCTCTTCGTTTTCTTCTTTCAGTTTAATGTAATTAGCTTTTGTTTTGTTGGTAGGATTTTCTTCAAATGCTTTCTTTGCTTTTTCTACCGCCTTTAAGTCTCTGTAAATACCAGTTAATATGGGTTGGTTATTTTTTCTAGATTTTTTCTTCCAGTTTTTTCCATATAAATTCATTAGTTTATCTTGCAGAACAGCTTCAAACCCTAACTTTCTTTCTTTGTAATTTCTAGAAGATTCATCTACTCTTTTAGTTACTAACACTTCAGTTCTTCCTCCAAACATTTCTCCTGGTAAACTAGAAATTCTATCCATTAATCCGTCTAAGGCCTCTGCTGTACCAAAAATTTGATTTTCAATTGAATTAGCTACGCCCGCGATGGCTTTAGAAACTCTCTTTGTTACGTTGTCTCGTATTTTTTTATTCTCTCTATTTGATTTTTGTTTTTTAAGAATACTGTCTGCGTCTCCAGATTCCATGTCAACTTTGACTCCGGTTACATCATAGTAAACCTCAGAAAATTGATCTCTATATTGTTTAGCTTGTTTTTCTAAAATAACTCTTAAAAGTGTTCTTCCACCCTCAACTAATCCCACAAGATTTTGTACCGCTTCATCTAGCGCAACTGTTTTAAATAAGTTGGCGTCATCCATCTGAAGAGCGTTATTAAGGTTAATTGCTATCTGAAGGTCAGACATTTTGTTAAAAACATTTTCATCTGGAGTAGGATCTTTAGCTAAATCTTGAAACTGTTCTGTGAGTGATTGATTTATTTTGTCTATCTGTTCTGCAGTTGCAGTTGAGTTAACTAATGTTTTTTTAATAACATTAATCCGATCTCTAGTGTCTGAGTCTATTTTAATTCCTTTTCTTCTCCCGCTAACCATTGTTTCGTACTTGCCGTTAAGAAGATTGTCTATTTTTTTCTGAAGCGCTATATTATTTTTAGTGGTAGCTAACAATATTACTTCATCCATTAGGTTTTCAATATTCTTAGATGTTGCTGATTCAATCTTCTTTAAAAGATTCATTGCCTCGCTCTTGGTATAGACACTAGCAGGTAAAGTTTTACGCATAAAGTTGCGCAACTCTCTTTTTATCTTCTGTAAATCCCTCTCTCCTTTTGACCTGTTACGAACCATTGCTCTGGCAATTCTAATTTTTAAAGCAATATCTTTAGTAGGCCTTTGGTTTAGTGTTTTTTGTAGATCTGATAACATCAAAGCCTGTTGAGTCGACAAAGTTTTTCTGGCTTTTGTCTCTTTTTTTACTTTAAATGTATCGGCTTCGTTTTTATATTCAGGTTGTTTTTCTAAAAACTCAATGGCCTTGTCCATTATTTTAGCGTCAGTTAGCTTCTTTTTTCTTTGAGTATTTAATCTGTTTTCTTTTAAAATAAAAGCCTCAACCCTCAAGAAAAGTTTAAGCCCCGCAATTGCACCCTTTTTTATGTTTTTAAAACTTTCAGGTAACGCTCCCAATAATTCGGAGTCAATATCCATTAAGTCTTTTATCTCTTTTACTTTTAACTTTCTAACTCTTCGTAAGTAGTCTATAATTAATTCATCTCTAAAACCTGCTTCCCTACCTTCTCTTATGTAATCTTCAGTTGTTCTTTGCTGTCTTTGTCTAGCCCCAGGTTTAGTTATTATAACACCTGAAGAACCGAAGCTATTGTCTTTTTGTATTTTAAAATCTTGACCCAACGTTTCTTTTATGTAATCTACCAACTCATTACCATCAAATCCTTTTTGATATACGTCAATAGTTTCATTACCCTTTCGTCTTTTAATTATATAGCTTTTTTCCTCTGGACCTAACTTAAAGTTTTTTGCTTGATCTATATCACCTTTAAACTTTCTGGTACTTATATATGCTTTACCACCGGGGTTAAGCTTAGATAAAATGTCATTTAAAATAAAACCTCTAACATCAGATGGAACAACATTGAGAACATTAAGGGATATAATGTTATCATATGTTTTTATAATGTCTTCTGATTTAGTATAGGTCGGGGGTTTTTTACCTTTCCACCTTTCAGTATTTAGCTCAAATGAATCTACTTGAGACTCTAAAATATTTGACATTACGTCTGTTCCTAGCCCTAATCCAGCTCCGTAATCTAAAGCGTTCTTTGTGTCAGTAGCCGAAATCTTTCTTGCAACCTTTTCATAACTACCCTTGGTGGTAGCCACTTGCGTTGTTAACGATGCCTTAGATAGAGAGTTGTCTATTGAGCGTTGCTGTCTTCTAGTGGTCTGAGCAAAAGGGTTAAACTTTCTGCCATTACGGACAAGGAATAAACCTCCGCCCCTGCCAAACTGATCCACTCTAGCCTGTCTTGCCTCTAGTCCAAATGGAGCTACTGCTTTACGCAACTGTGATAGGTTAGCCGTCTTGGGAATAAACCCTTGGTTATCCATATTATATTGCTGAGCCACCTGCTCTATTGTTCTCTGCTGCCTTCTTTGTCTTGGCGACACATCCCTAATTCCTGAGCCATATGGAGCAACCACCTGAGACTTTTCTTGTTGCGTTAGTTGTTTTTTATATTTATCAACCATCTCTTGAGGCATAATGTCAAAGGCATTTACCTTGACATCTGGTACTCCTAACACCTCTCCTAAAACTTCATTATCATATGTTGAATGCTGTGATCCATCTCTAGCTGAGGTAGGTTTTATGACCACCATCACATCATTTATATTGAAATCATTGGCCTTATAAAATCCATCGCGCATATCGTTTGTATTTATAAAACCATCTTTTGATTTTATAAACTTATGAAATTCTGTATTTGGTTTACCCTGTTGGTCAACAATTGCATTTAGAAAAGCTTTCCTTTGTGGACTATCCCTAAGAGCCTCCCAACTATTAAAATTATTTAAAATCTCTCGCACAGCTTTTGTAGGATTAGTCGCCAGTGCATCTTCTTTAAATGTGTCGAAATCACCTAATTTACCTATAAAAACATCGTAAACCTTTTTGTTAAATAATAAACTACGTTCAGGAGAACCGCTGATAATAAATAAATAGTCTGCTTTATTTATATTTTTATCAATAGATTTAGAGGATTTTGAGCTTGCCCATACTGCCTCACCATCAAAAGCATAGCTTGGACCAGCGTCTAATTGTATGCCCTGGAAATCTCCAAAACCTAATTGATCTGCTACCCAAAACCAAACCTTTTGTTTTTTAACATTGATGTCCTTTACCAAAGAGATGATATCAATTCTTTTGTCGGGTGTGACAAGTGATAACGGATATGACTCTTCAAACTCAATTTGCTGCCGTGGCTTCGGCACTCTTATCTCTGTGGGGTCTCCGACCGGGTTTGTGCCGTCTTCTAATATTTCAACATCTCCCTCTGTAATTTCTTCTCCTGTCGCAACTTTTGTAGATAACGTATTTAATAAATCAATTACGTCGTTGTCAGTTTTTGTAAACTCAGTAAGATTTATATCAACGCCTAAAGTTCTAGCCAAGTCTTCAATGAATTTTATTACAATATTCTTTTGCGGTTTGGTTAGTGTCTGATACTCTGAGGCCATTATTCCAATAAGCTCTGCAAGTCTCTCTTCATTCTGCAACTCGCTTACATCCTTGTATGATTCTGCAAACGTGTCTATCCTTCTAGCCAGTTCACTGTCATTAGGTAAAGTTTTTCTAACTGACTTCATCATAATCTCAGCAACCTCAGCTGCTCTTGGATCAGTTTTAATTTTATTTAAAAATACAGCATGAAAAATTTCATGAGGTACTGTAGTTGCTATAGCTTTTGAAAGGTTTACGTGAATGGTATCCCCTATAATTTCCGCTCTACCAGGCCTTGCATACTTTTCAAACTCTTGATTGTTTTGGTGTAATACTATTCTTGTATTGGGCAATAATTTAGATATTGCTTTTGCAGCCTTTTTAGCGATAGATATAACAGTGGCTTCTGTGGACAATTCGTCAGATGTTTGTTCTACAATTTTACCAGCCCTGTTGATGCTTAAATTAGACTCTACTGTTTCAGTTGTTTCTTCGGTTTGTTCCCCAAAAAACGAATCAATATCTTTCTGATCTTTAGTTAATTTACCGTCTTCTTCTAGGGTTTGCTCTTCTGTGGCTTCAAAGTCTGGTAAAGATTCAGCTTTTGTTTCTGCTTCTTTATCAAACCTTATGTTTTCTAACTGAGTATTAATAGAACTTATTTCATCTAAATCCTTTTTAACTAACGAAGCGTCTTTACCTTCTGTTCTTCTTTCTAATTCTTGTTTTCTTTTTAACAAAACAAGCGATTGTTTCTTTTGGGTTACGCTTAAATCATTAGGAATTTTATTTGCCAACCCTACAAGGTCTTGAAAATCACTTATTTGTTTCTCTCCCTCTTCTTTTGTTAATTCTCCTTTAAGTATTTTGTTTTTAATGTCAGTAACATACATTGAGGTATACTCAGGATCATTTTTAATACTCTCAAACATTTGAAAAGTATCATCGTCTATTTGAGCATAACTTCTTTTAGTCGTCGCAGCATTCATAGCTCCTGGAACTCCCAATATAAAACCACCTACAGCTTCTTGAGCGCCAGCCCTTAAAACTTGAGCAAAAGCATCAGCTAAACTTTCAGGAGTGGTAAACATTTCTTTTTCTTTAAGCTTGTTATAAACCATTTTTCCTGTTATATCCGCTATCTCTTGAGCAAATCCTGTTTCAAACTCAGCTGCGCCAGCAGCTGTAATAACCAACACACCGCGAGAAATTGCATTATCCACTTCCTCTCTTACTAATTGTTGAAAATAAACCCCCTTGACATTTCTAGGAGTTTTCTTTAACACCTTTAGTAGTATGCTGTTTAAAAATCCTTTTTGTCTAAGCACATTACGTAGCCCTGCAGCTTCTAGTGAAGCAACAACAATTCCTATTGGAACTGTTATAGCTGCCTTTTCAGCCTCACTAATTTCATTAAAATCTGTGTCGCCTTGCATTTCTTGTGTAAGGTAATCGGAAACTTGACCGTACATTTGTGCGGTTCTTTGCGCCCAACCTGCAGCACCTGGAGCTCCCAGCATAGCTGGTAGAGATTCGGCAACACCTAGCAATGCTCCCCCCCAAAATCCTTGTTTTTTTAAGTCTGTCCACTCTACGGTGGTCGCAGGGTCACCTGCAATTTCTCTTAGTGCGGTTCTTTGAATGTCAAGTAATCCAAGGCCCTTAGCTTCCTCGGGGGTTCTGTATTTTTTTACTCCATCTTCATAGTAAACAGTTGAGTATTTAACTTGTTTTCTTGCGTCGTCTCGTATTTTTTTATTTATCTTATTAACCTGGTCATCATCTATTGACCCTATCCAATCATCAATTGATTGGTCTTTATTGGGTTTACCTAAGTTTAACTTTTCAGCTTCTAATAAGAAATCTTTTTGGTAGTTTTCCTTGCCCATTAAAGACTCTAGAGGTGTAAAGTATGTAAATACATCTGTAGCTATGTTTGCCAGACCAGCTCCTGTTCTAGCTGACCCATCCAAAATAGCATTGGAAATTGCACCGCCCCAAGTTCCTTGAGAAGATTTCATTGTAAAATATTTACCCGCCGATTCTTGTAGTTCTTTATCTCTATACCTTATGTTTTTTTCTGATCGAATTAAATTTAACTTTATATTATCTAATTCTTTTTTTCTTAAAACAACTTGGTCTATTCTATTTTTTTGATCAATTTTTTGTTGTGAACTTAATAAAGATATTGCCTTTAATTCCTGATCTACTTTACTATTTTCTTTTAAGTAAACTTGTATCCTTTTACTTAAAACATCTGCATCCTTATTTATTAACTTAACAACCTTTGTAATTTCTTTTTCATTTTGAAACTTTTGTTTATTTTCTTGATACCCAAACTCTCTAGACTTTAAGGTTTTGCTTTCTAATTTATTTTCTGATAAAAATATTTTTAATTTATTAGCCTCTTCGGTTTTGCTTGAATCAGAAAACACATCTAAATCAACATCTATTGTTTTGCCATTAGCAGAAGTAACGGTCATAGCATCTCCCAATAAAGAACTTTGTTCAAAAACAAAGCCTTGATCTTTGTATTGATAGTTTAATTGAGGCACAACAAATTCTTCTTCTTGATCTATTAATTCAGTAGTAATTGGATCTGTAAATTCTTCTTGCTTAGGGTCTTCTGGAATTTCTAAAGTAGAATCTATTGTAGAGCTAACAGCCTGCATTTTATTTGAATAGTCTTCAAACTCATTTTGAGTAACTGCCTTGCCGTCAATAGTAAACTCTTCAGACTTATCTGGAATAGGTTGCTCCGAAAAACCATCGCCCGATGGTGAAACCAATTCTTTTTTTTTTACCCCCATCAGAACTTCATAGTCTTCTATTGGTTGCTCATACCCTTCCCGCTGAAACAAAGAATAGGAATCTTTTAAAGCTTCTGGATTGCTGCTAAGTAAAGATAAAAATTCTTCCATAGAGCCATTATACCCTTCAGAAACAAACAAGTTATACGAGTCTTTTAAAGCTTCTTCATTCATATTTTATTCTTTAGGATTATACTTTCCGCCAACACCACCGCCTGTAGGTTTACCAGAATAATTAACTGTATTTTCTTTACTTATTATCATTTTATATCCTTTGATAAGACTTTCATTAGATGCATAAGAGGCAACAAATCCCTGTATGAATTTTTTAAGAGATTCTGCAGTATAATCATCTAAATCTATAGTTATCTCTGTAGCATTGCTTCCTGACCCCACAGTAAATTTAATTTCATCTTGAAACGGAGTTGCTTGCTCAACTGATATACCAAAGGGTGCAAGAATAGGAATTAATTTATCTTGCATGTCCTCTTCTGAATCATTTAAATTATTAAGGTTGTCATCTAAATATTTACCTACATCTCCAAGAACATCACTTTTTGGGGTAATACCTTCGGCAACTTTTAATTTATCTAACTCAAGTCGCTCTTCGTCTACTTCAACTTTCCGCTCATCTAGATCAATTCTTTCTTTAGATTGGTCTTTTGTAACTTTATCTTTACTTTCTTGTAAATCAATTCTTTGTTGAGCTTGATCGAATGTTTTTTTCTCTGCGTCTGATAAA
>JGI24004J15324_10000286_pt1 | contig 20316 bp, 33 predicted proteins | sample LinPmetageLP32_FD_15324 | JGI IMG/M metagenome (IMG submission 15324)
GAAACCGCGTATGCTGCCCGCCAAGGGCAATGCATTCCGCTCATAGGGGATAGAACATGGCAAAGAAGCCAACACATTTAAGAGTAGTAGGTAAAGAGCAACCATTAACAGGTAAGCAAGAGGCCTTTGCTAAGCTGGTTGCAGGGGGTGCAGTCCTGAGTGATGCATATAGGGAATGCTATTCGGCTGATACCATGAAAGATAGCACGGTTTGGTCTGAGGCTTGCCGCCTTGGCCAGAACCCCAAGGTCTCCGCAAGGATAAAGGATATTCAAGCCGATATGGAGCAATGTCACCGCACGAGGGAGCACAGGCTAAGGGAACACGTTTTGAAAAGGCTTCAAGAAGAGGCCGATGGGGCAGACAATGCCTCTTCGAGAATTAGAGCTTTAGAGCTGTTAGGCAAATCATTATCTGTGAGTTTATTCACAGATCGTATAGAACAGGCTGAGACCGCTGAGAGATCGTCCGCAGAAATCGAAAAGGATTTGAAGGCGCGGCTGGCGCGGTTGATCGGATCGTGAGGGGGGTTTCCTATTCGCGAAACTTTGGTGACCCCACCTACCCCCTATCCCACCCATAGAGACCTGTGCCTACACGCGCATACTACATGAGGTTCTACTCAAACAATGACAGAGATTTTTGTAAAGCCCTCCCCCTGTGTTGGTACTTGCATCATCGATGAGATAAATAATCTGTGCCTAGGGTGTAATAGAACTATAGATGAGATAGCCCTGTGGGACGATTTAACGGTCTCTGAGGCGGTCTTGATGATGGAAGTGGTGCGTACCCGTACCCTTTGTCTCTGGCAGGCGTGGGAGGATTGTGAGAAGCCTACCCTTCAGTAGAAAAAGGGGTAGGAATCCTAGGGGGTAAAAAATTTTGCAAAAAAAATTTGAAAAGTTACCTATAACTTTCCCCAGTGAGTGTCTATTGCCTCTATCACATCATCCCATTCTGCTATTTTTTTTAACTCTTCTATCACTGCTTCTGAAATATCTGAGTGTTCCCCGATACCCGCAGGGTTAGTCATATACACATCGATGTTTGCCTTGTGTATGGCTACATGCCCTTCTGCGTGTTTTCTTACTGCTGTTAAAATATCAACCATTTTCGTCCTCTGCATATAAGTTGTTGAAGATTTGAGTTGTGTCTAGTGTGTAATCTAGATCTGACTTTGAATAATGGATATGCTGGGATGGCAGGAAGTCTGGTGCGCCTTCTCCTGTTTCAAACCATGCTGGGTGTGTCACCCTAACGCGGTTGTTGGGAAGAGCGATAATATTGCCAGTCCAATCACCAGCATCAAGTAGTTCAAGTACATGGCTTTGTTTGTGTTGAGCTGGGTCATCTGCTACCTCACTGTCTGTATAGTCTACCGTGAATAGATATTTCGCAGGATAAAACTCTCCGCCAACCTTAGCAAGCCAAGGGCATGGTGTGGCTCTGTTCAGGGTATAAACAGCGTGAGTGTGTGACATACAATCCCAAGGCTGCGCCTCATGCACCTGCATAACTTCAGGCCATTTGTCAAAAGCCGTATCCCCAACTAAGGCTGTTATCGGCATTCTGGCCCACATCGCACCCCCGTGGACATTAGGCTCATCACCGTCATCTGATTCACAACCTGTGAATATTACCTGAAAACTTAAGCACCTATTGGGCATGGTTGTCACAGCAATACACATAGCGTGTAAAAACTCACCGTGGTAGTTCACATGATTGCATGTATATTCACGCCTTACCCAACACTTGAAGTGGGGTATGTTACTCTGCAAATAGGGCATTTTTGTCTCCCGAAAAACCCTTAATTAGTATATTATAATATATTAGTATATATATATATAATATATATTATAATTAAGGGGATTTCAAATGTATTGTTGGCACTGTAAAACACAGGAATTAATCTGGGGTGGGGATGACGATCTGGAGGATGATGTTTTCTGCATGGTAACAAATCTTTCATGCTCTAGATGTGGTTCTCAGGTGGATGTCTATCTTCCCAAAGAGGGAAAGAAAAGAGAGAAGTCGGTAAAAGAGATGGAGGCAATCATCCAGAAGCTGAAAAACAGGATACAGAAAATCAACATACTAATAGACAGGGATGGCGCAAAAGAGGTATAGCAGATATACTGCCTGTGGGGTACAAGTCTCCCAGTACCCCCGGCGGGTTGAGCGAGTTCCTCTCCGCTCCCCGCCGTTATTATTTGGGAGAGGGAGATTATATGTCAGATAACATAATAGAATTTCCTAATAGCAGGATGATTACTGATGAGGACGCTCTAGATCCAAACGAAATGCTCCAAAACATCTGCGAGGATGTGGAGATGATCGAGGCTCTGGTTGTTGGTTGGACAAAAGAGGGTAAGCTATTTATGGGAACATCTCACGGAAAAGCTCCTGACATGGTGTTTCTTTTAGAACTTGCGAAGTCAGTATTGTTAAACAAATGCGTAGGAGATGATGATGTTTAAAGCATTTATAATGATTTGCCTTGCATCACTGCCGGATTTTTGTTCAGAAGTAGAAGATAGCAGAGGCCCATATTCAGATAGAGAGGCTTGTATAGAAAGAGTTGCTGAGATGATAGAGGCAACAAAAGAGTTTGGCCCTGAGTATTACACAGCAAACTATAAATACAGATGTCAAAAGCTAGACATGATTGGCACATGAAAGAACTTGCTGCTGTAAAATCAAAAATTGGTCAACTTCCAATAGAAGATCAAAAGGAAATGCTTGACCTTCTTCTTGAGCTTGAGAACGCCAAGGAGAAAGAGGCATCTAGGACAGACTTTCTGACCTTTGTGAACAAAATGTGGCCTGCGTTTATCGCTGGCAAACATCACGAAGTAATGGCAGATGCCTTTGAAAGAGTGGCTAAAGGCGAGTTAAAACGCTTGATAATCAATATGCCGCCAAGACACACCAAGTCTGAGTTTGCATCCTTTTTGTTTCCGGCTTGGTTCCTAGGGCGTTACCCAGAGAAAAAAATAATACAAACAGCACACACGGCAGAACTTGCTGTGGGATTTGGGCGTAAGGTCAGGAACCTTATCGGTCAGGATGACTTCCAAGAAGTTTTTCCGGGTATAGAACTTTCATCTGACTCCAAGGCTGCTGGGCGTTGGAATACAAACAAGCGGGGTGATTACTTTGCTATTGGTGTTGGTGGTGCAGTTACTGGTAAAGGTGCTGACGTTCTCATTATTGACGACCCCCACTCGGAGCAGGAGGCGGCACTGGGGGCTTACAACCCAGAAGTCTACGACAAGGTGTACGAATGGTATACATCGGGGCCAAGACAGAGGCTGCAACCCGGCGGGTCGATAATAATTGTTATGACCAGATGGTCTACGAGAGACCTTACTGGTAAAATAATTAAATCAGTGACCCAAAAAGAGGGTGTGGATGACTGGGAAGTTATAGAACTGCCAGCAATTATGCCGTCTGGTGATCCTTTGTGGCCTGAGTTCTGGCCTTTGGAACAGTTGGAGGCACTAAAAGCCGAATTGCCTGTGTCTAAGTGGTCTGCACAGTATCAGCAAGACCCGACTTCTGAGGAAGGTGCGTTAATTAAGCGCGAATGGTGGCAAGAATGGGAAAAAGAAGGCCCGCCACCGTGCGAAGCTATAATTCAAAGCTGGGATACAGCGTTTTTGAAAACGCAACGCGCAGATTACAGCGCTTGTACCACTTGGGGGGTGTTTCAGCACCCTAATGAAAGTGGAGAAATGATGCCAAACCTTATATTGCTGGACGCATATAAGGAAAAACTGGAGTTTCCAGAGCTAAAAAGGGCAGCATACGATAAATATTGGGAATTTGAGCCTGATCAGATGATTGTTGAAGCAAAAGCTGCTGGTTCCCCGCTTATTTTTGAACTTAGGGCAATGGGTATACCTGTTACAGAGTTTACTCCGTCCAGAGGGCAGGACAAGATAGCCCGTGTTAACGCTGTTAGTGATTTGTTCGCTAGTGGTGTAATATGGTGTCCACCAACTAGGTGGGCTGATGAGGTAATGGAAGAGTGTGCTGCTTTTCCAGCGGGAGATCACGATGATCTTGTTGACTCCACAACGCAGGCGCTTCTTAGGTTTCGTCAAGGTGGGTGGATTAGAAGTACAATGGATGAATGGGATGACGAACCTAAATACAGAAGAGCAGTTGAATACTATTGAAAATAATTCTAGCGTTTATAGATTTGTGCCTCACGGAGAAGTAAAAAATTTTAAAAAATTAGGGTGGGAAGTTGCAAGCCATATGGAAGGTTCACATCATGCCCGTCATGCTGTTATAATGAAAAAACTCGACACCGAGAAAAAGGAAGTATTTTAAAATGGCTATTGAAAAACCAATGACGCCCTCATCTCTTGATGTCGAAGGCTCTGAGGATGTGAAAATTGAGATCGTGAATCCTGATGCTATTAGCATAGGAGATGAAGAAAGCGGCATGGTAATTGATTTTACTGGGGAAATGGCAGAGGAACTCGTTGGCCCTGAACATGACGCTAATTTAGCTGAGTTCATTGATGAATCAGATTTGCAGGGATTAGCCTCTGAATTGATAGAGGACTTTGTCTCTGACCGTCAGTCAAGAAAAGACTGGGCTAGGTCGTATGTCAAAGGTTTGGATCTTCTTGGCATGAGGATCGAAGAAAGAACGCAGCCTTGGCAGGGAGCGTCAGGCGTGTTTCACCCAGTTCTTACAGAGGCAACAGTTAGGTTTCAAGCTCAGGCTATGGGTGAGATATTTCCAGCTTCAGGCCCAGTGAGAACAAAGCTCATTGGTAAGAAAGATTATGAAAAAGTAAAGCAAGCGCAACGGATCGAAAACGAAATGAATTATCTCTTAACAGAAGAGATGACAGAATATCGTGACGAAACTGAGCAGATGTTGTTCAGACTGCCTCTGGCTGGTTCATCTTTCAAGAAAGTTTACTATGATCCAATCTTGGAGCGCCCATGCGCCATGTTTGTTCCGGCAGAGGATTTTGTAGTTTCCTACGGCGCTTCAGACTTAATGACATCTCCTCGTTATACCCATGTTATGAAAAAGACTCCGAATGAAATAGTCGAGCTTCAGGTTAATGGGTTTTACATTGATGTTGATTTACCTGACCCAGAGCCAGATTATTCAGACATCCAAGAAAAATACGATGAGATTGAGGGAGAGACCGCTGTCCTTGAAGAGGACGACAGGCACACTCTTTTGGAAATGCATGTTGATCTTCTTATGCCAGAGCCATTTGAAGATCCTGACGGTATTGCAAGGCCGTATATTGTCACCATAGACAAATCGTCTGAAACCGTCTTGTCAGTCAGGAGAAATTGGTATGAAGACGATCTTAAAAAGCGTAAGAGACAACACTTTGTTCACTATAGATACCTACCGGGGCTTGGGTTTTATGGAACGGGTCTTATTCATCTTATTGGTGGTCTTGCTAAAAGTGCCACAAGCATTCTTCGCCAGCTTATTGATGCGGGTACGCTATCCAACCTCCCCGCTGGTCTTAAGGCTCGCGGACTTCGCATTAAGGGTGACGATTCGCCTCTCATGCCGGGTGAGTTCCGCGATGTGGACGTACCGGGTGGTGCAATTCGGGATTCGATTGCATTCCTTCCTTACAAGGAGCCATCATCAGTATTATACCAGTTGCTCGGAAACCTTGTGGAAGAGGGGCGAAGGATTGGCTCCGTTGCTGATGTACAAGTTGGAAACCTCAACCCGCAAGCTCCGGTCGGAACTACGCTAGCTCTTATGGAGCGAAGCATGAAAGTAATGTCTGGTGTTCAGGCTCGTCTTCATGCGGCTCTAAAAAACGAACTTCGTATTCTTGCAAAAATAGTTCGTGACTACATGCCTCCAGAATACAATTACGAAATGGAAGGCGACTTCAATCGCCAACAAGACTTTGATAAGCGTGTGGATGTTATTCCTGTATCAGATCCTAATGCTGCTACAATGGCACAGCGTGTCGTTCAGTATCAGGCCGCTATGCAGTTAGCTCAGCAGGCCCCCAATCTCTATAACATGGGAAAGCTACATCGTCAGATGCTTGAGGTACTTGGCATCAAAGATGCTGATGAAATTGTTAAGCTTCCTGATGACATCAAGCCTTCAGATCCTGTCACAGAAAACATGGCTCTTCTAAAACAGGAGCCTGTTAAGGCGTTTAAGTATCAAGACCACGAAGCGCATATTCAGGTTCATATGGCTGCGGCTCAAGATCCTAAGCTTATGGAAATCATAGGTCAGTCTCCTTTCGCTGGAGCAATACAGGCATCTTTGGCAGCGCACGTTACAGAGCATGTTGCCTTGCAGTACAGAAAAGAAATAGAAAAGAATCTTGGTGTAGGATTGCCTGACGAAGACAAGCCGTTACCAGAAGATGTCGAGATAGAAATATCAAGGCTCTCTGCTGAGGCGGCAGGCAAGCTTCTTCGCAAGGATCAGGCTGAGGTAGCGCAAAAACAAGCTCAACAGCAACAACAAGATCCTCTTACTCAGATACAGCAACGTGAGCTAAAGCTGAAAGAGGATGAGTTCCAGCATAAAAAACAACTTGATATTGCCAAGCTTCAAGCCGATATTGAGTCTAAGGCTTCAAACGTTGAGGTTCAAAAGGATCGTTTGGAGTCGGAAGAAAAGCGTGAGGGCGCTCGCCTTGGCGTTAAGGTAGCAACAGAGACCGACAACGCCCGAAGAGAAGATATTAAGCAGGGTATAGAGTTAGGTCGTGAAATAGCAAAGGACTTAGTGGAGACTAATGAATGAACTTGATTTTATAAAAGACAAGATAAGGAATTATTTGAATGATATCGCTGACCATATGGCCGGTGGCGGATGCGGAAACCACGAGGAGTATGTTCGACTCGTTGGCAAAGTGGAAGCTCTCGCGCTTATTGAAAGGGATGTTCTCGATTTGCAAAAGAAGTACGAAGAATCATAAGACTTCCGCTTCTGATTCAATTGAGTTATATTGTAAATGTGGAGACTTTCAGGGCGAAAACCCTGCAAGGTACTGTGAACCTAAATCACTGCAAAAGGAACAGAAATGTATTCTGCTGAAAAAACGGTTGATGAGTCTATCGCCCGCAAAATGCCAGAACCGACTGGCTACAAACTTTTGATTAAGCCGCTTGAGGTTAAAGAAAAAACAGAATCTGGAATTTACATAACTGATACACTGAAGAATGCGGAACAGACCGCTTCGGTTCTTGGTTTTGTAGTGAAGGTTGGGCTAGACGCTTATAAGGATACTGAAAAGTTTCCTAATGGCCCTTACTGTAAAGAAGGTGACTTTGTAATTTTTCGTTCTTATTCCGGTACAAGGTTTAAGATTGAAAAACAGGAGTTCCGTCTTATCAATGATGACACTGTTGAAGCCGTCATCGATGACCCAAGGGGATACACAAGAGCATGAACAATACAGCTGAGAAGTTAGAAGATGACTCCATTGAGGTGGAGTTGGAGGATAATTCTGAACTTGAGGTGGACATCGTTGATGACACCCCAGATGAAGATAAGGGCAAACCTCGCCGCTCCGATGAAGCTGAGGCTATAATCCCAGAGGACGATGAGATCGCTCAATACAGCGATAGCGTCCAGAAGCGGATAAAGCAGCTAAAGTTTGAGTACCATGAAGAAAGACGCCGTAAAGAAGAGGCATCCAGACTTCAGGACGAGGCGGTTGATTACGCTCGCAAGATTACTGAGGAGAACCAGAAACTCCGTAAAACCCTTGAAGAGGGTGAAGGCGTTCTGGTGGAGCAAGCAAAAAGTAGAGTTGAGGCTGAGCTTGAACGCGCTAAGTCTGCTTACAAGGAAGCCTACGAAACAGGCGACCCTGATAAACTGATTGATGCTCAGGAAAAGCTAAGCTCTCTTCAGAATGAAAAGTTTAGGGTAGAGTCTTATAAGCCTAAGCCTCAAGTAAAGCAGGAGATGCCTGTAGAGCTTGAGAAAAAACCAAAGGTTCCGGAGCCAGACGCAAAAACAAAGGCTTGGGCATCGGAGAACGAATGGTTTGGCAATGACTCTGGAATGACAGGTTATGCCTTTGGTGTGCATGAAACCTTGGTAAAACAAGGGATCAATCCACAGACACAGGCAGATGAGTATTACCGGCGTATAGATGAGTCTATGCGTGAACGGTTCCCAGACAAGTTTGATGGGCAGCAAGTTGAGGCTGCACCTGTTCGTCAAGCTGGTTCCGTGGTTGCCCCCGCACAGCGGAGTGCAAAAAAACCACGCAGAGTGCAATTAACCTCAACACAGGTTTCTCTCGCCAAGAGACTTGGCCTTACGGCAGAACAGTATGCGGCGCAACTCTTGAAGGAGGCATCTAATGTCTAACAGAACCCCACGCACAAACGTGACTCGTGAAGTAGAGACTCGTAAGAAAACTTGGCAGAGGCCGGGCATGTTACCAACCCCCGAATCACGCAATGGTGTAGAGTACCGCTGGATTCGCACATCGACTTTAGGGAATAGTGACAACACCAATGTATCGGCTAAATTTCGTGAGGGCTGGACGCCAGTTAAGGCAGAGGACCATCCTGAATTACAAGTGTTGCCTGATATCGATTCTCGATTTCAAGGTAATGTTGAGGTTGGAGGATTGCTACTATGCGAGAACTCAACCGAATATGTTGATTCCAGAAGGGAAGCACATGATGGCATGAATGCTAATCAGATTGATGCGGTAGATAATAGCTACCTAAAACAGTCTGACGCTCGTATGCCAATGATGCAGCCTGAAAGGTCAACCAAAACTTCGTTTGGTAAGTAGTCAATGATGGGTGCTTACCGTGTTAATAATGAGTAGATTAAGAAGGAGAGACTAAATGTCTTCAGTTGCTGCTCCCTTCGGTCTGCGCCCGATTGGTAAATTGGATTCTGGCTCTTTGGAAGTATTCCGCCAGTACCCAATCTTGTCAGGCTACAACACAAATATCGCCACTGGTGATATTGCTATGCTTGTAGACAATGGCACGACAACAACCATTCAGAAGCAGGCCGCTACAGGTGATGATACTACAGCCATCGATATGGTTGGAGTTTTCATGGGGTGTTCTTACACCGACCCAAACTCTGGCCAAAAAGTGTTCGCACAACTTTGGCCCGCAAATACCGTTGCTACTGACGCAATGGCATTTGTAGTAGATGATCCAAATGCGTTGTTCACCATCCAAGCAGATGGCGCACCAACAAACGTTGGAGATGTCTACGGCAAAAATACCCTCTTGGTTCAAACAGCTCCAAATACAGCGCTAAAAATTAGCCGTGTTGCTTTGGACATTTCTGAATTAAGTACAGACGCTCAGAACCCAATTCGTATTATCGATTATCTCGGTGGCGATCAGGGTGATGAAAAGGGTACTGCCTTTCCGATTCTGGTGTGTAAATTTAATTACCATCAGCACTCTTCCACAACTGGCTCAGCATAAGGAGTGTAACTGATGGCTATTTCACGCGCACAACTATTAAAGGAGCTTTTGCCGGGTCTAAATGCATTGTTTGGTATGGAGTACGCAAAGTACGAAAACGAACATGCAGAAATTTACGAAACTGAAACTTCAGAGCGAAGCTTTGAGGAAGAGGTCAAACTGTCAGGTTTTGGTGCTGCACCAGTTAAACCTGAAGGTTCTGCGATTTCATATGATTCTGCTCAAGAGTCCTTCACCGCCCGTTACAACCACGAAACCGTGGGAATGGGCTTCTCTGTAACAGAAGAAGCAATGGAAGATAATTTGTACGATGCGCTCTCAGCTCGTTATACAAAAGCTCTTGCTCGCGCTATGGCTTACACAAAGCAAGTCAAAGCAGCTTCTCTCTTGAACACAGGTTTCACAACCTTTACATCTGGCGATGGCGTTACTTTGTTTAATGCTAGTCACCCGACTGTACAGGGTGGTGTAAACTCAAACCGTCCAGCAGTAGCTGCTGACTTGAACGAAACTTCTCTTGAGGATGCAGTGATCAACATTGCTGCATTTGTTGACGAGCGTGGACTACTTGTAGCCGCCCGCCCTCAAAAGCTGATTGTTCCACCAGCACTTATGTTTGTTGCAACTCGTTTGCTACAGACTGATTTGCGTGTCGGCACTGCCGATAACGACATCAATGCGATTCGTTCAAACGGTTCGATTGCTCAGGGATATCGTGTCAACCACTATTTGCTTGATAACGATGCCTTCTTCCTGACAACTGATGTTCCAAACGGCATGAAGCACTTTGTCCGTACAGCAATGTCAACATCTATGGATGGTGACTTTGACACAGGCAATGTTCGCTACAAGGCCCGTGAGCGTTACAGCTTTGGTGTTTCAGACCCACTTGGCGTTTACGGCTCTCCCGGAGCTTAATCGTACTAGGGTACAAATATTGATTGGGCGGCTTTCGGGTCGCCCTTTCTTTTGCTATAATTCATAAGAACCTTGACAGTCGCATAGGGCGGCTGACATTAGCCGAGACAAGGAGTTCCTCATGGCTACTACCACTTTTTCTGGACCTATCCGGGCCGGAACAATCAAGAATACTACAGGCACAACAGTAGGCACTAACGTTGCAAACGTTGGTCAAGTTGTTATGGCTCAGACTTTTTCATTGGATCTTTCTGGCGGTGCAGTTGCAGCGCAAGTTACTGATGTTGTTATCCCTGCAAACTCTCAAATCATTGACTGTGTAATTGACATTATTACAGCAGCAAGTGGAGCGACCAACCTTAGTATCGGTGATACTGTGGGCGGTGCAGCGACAGTTTTGAACACTTTCGCAAGTGGAACAAATGCTGGTCGAGTCTACCCGACAACACAAGCTGGCGCGGCATTGGCTTGGCAGGACACTGGTGTGTCAGACAGGCGTTTGACTGCAACATGCTCTGCCGCCACAACCGCAGGCCTTGTTCGTTTTACAATCCTGTATCAGCAAAACAATAACCTTGCTTAATAGGAGGTTATTATGGCTGATGGTGATATAAGAGCGTTTAATTTTAATACAGGTGATACTGCGGCTTTAATTGGACCCTCTAGATCTAGGATTAAAAATATCTTGGTTTATGGAACGGCTGTCACTGCTTTGACTTTGAAGAATGGGACCTCTACTGGAACCACTCTTCTTGATATTACCGTTGCCGCTGGATGGAATGAAGTGTTCCTTCCTGACGATGGTATCTTAGCAAAAGATGGTGTGTTCTTCGCTGCTTTGACTGGCAGTGGAAGTAAGGTAACTCTTCTTTTAGCTTAAATTAGGGGATGTTTCTGTGCCTAGAAAAAAAGAAACGCCTATAAAAACGTCTGTTAAATCTGGCAATTTCCGCGCTACTAAAAAGGGCGCGGGAATGACCTCTAAGGGCGTCAAAGCTTACAGGGCTAAAAACCCCGGCAGCAAGCTCAAGACAGCAGTGACAGGCAAGGTAAAGCCCGGTAGCGCATCAGCTAAGCGGCGTAAGTCGTTCTGTGCGCGTTCTGCTGGTCAGATGAAGAAGTTTCCTAAAGCAGCAGCTAATCCTAATAGCCGTCTAAGGCAAGCCCGTAAAAGGTGGAAGTGCTAATGGAAGCGGTTGAAGTTACACTTGCTAGGCTTGAAGAGCGTATAAAAACTCTTTCCGAAGAAGTTAGGCATGTTCATAGGGAAGTATCAGACCTAAAGGCTCAAGCCAATAGATGGAAGGGTGCGGTCTGGGTAATTATAGGTGTTGGTGGCGCTGTAGGCGCACTAGCCCATTTATTTATTGGGTGGATGAAATGACAATATCCAGATCAAACATCGGTAGCCAAATGAGAGGAAATAAGATGAAAAAGAAAGTTAAAAAAATGATCGGAGGCGGGGAGCTTCTTGGATCAATAAGCCCTTTGGCCGGAGCAATGACTGGTAAGGGCGTTCTGGGGCGGGCAATGGGCAAAGGTTTGAAAAACGTAAGCCCTTTAGCAATGATGATTGAGGCGGGGAAAAGAAAAAACAAGTCTGGCAAAGCTGACCCTGCATCAGGTCAGTCGCAGGCTGGCTCTGGAATGGGGGCAACGCCAATGCAGGGCATGACGCCTATGAAAAAAGGCGGCGCTATGAAAAAGAGTCGTGATGGGATAGCTGTAAAAGGCAAAACAAAAGGCGTTATGGTAATGAGTAAGGGCGGCGAACTTACCAAAAGGCAGAAAAGCACACTAGCAAGGCATTCTAGTCATCATACTCCAAATCATATGAGCAGCATGAAAAAGGCAATGAAATCTGGTAAAACACACGGCCAAGCTCATAAAGCTGCAATGAAAAAAGTCGGAAAATGACACGCAATTACAAATCAGAGTACAAGAAGTATCAGTCCTCTGACAAACAGAAGACCAGAAGGGCTGGCAGAAACGCAGCAAGAAATAAAATGACTGCTGCTGGTAAAGTAAAAAAGGGTGACGGGAAAGATGTGGCCCACAAGAACGGCAATCCAACTGACAACCGCCGTTCCAACTTAAAGGCTGTATCTGCTGCAAAGAACAGATCATTCAGGCGCACCTCTACTGCGCGTAAGGTAAACAGGAGAGCGTAATGAGAGCAGCAAAGATGATGTGCGGGCAGAGTAAAAAGCCAATCGCCATGAAAAAAGGCGGTAACCCTGTTGCTAAAACTTTAAGAAGTCCATCACTAAAGCCAAAAGTGGTTAAACCTAAAAAAGGAAAGGGGTCTTACGATAGAAAGGCCCCTTCAGTCAAGGGAATGAAGGGTGGCGGTAAAACTGTTAAATCTCCAAAACCCGGAAAAGGATTCCCGATGCGTAAAAAGCCTCCTATCAGGAAGGGGTCTTTAAAACACTTTACAAGCTACGATAAGGGTGGAGAAGTGAAAGAAATGAAGTCTGGAGGCAAAGCAAAGTCTACAGTAAATAAGGCCGGAAACTATACTAAGCCTACAATGCGTAAAAATATTTTCAACAGAATTAAGTCAGGCGGAAAGGGCGGCTCTCCGGGTCAATGGTCTGCCCGTAAGGCTCAGATGCTGGCTCAACAATATAAGAAAGCAGGAGGTGGTTATCGTGATTGATTTATTGCAAGTTTTTATTGTGGCAATGATGGGTGTGGCTTTTGGATACTTTGTTTTGGGCAAGGGAAACTGTAAAAGCTGTTCCTGCACATGCGGTTCTTGTTCTTGTAAATAGGAGTCATAATGCCGCCAAGAAATCATAAAGACTGGGTCAAAGAACCTAAAGTAGAATACATCAATTCTCTTATCTACTCTGATTATAATTTATATAAGAAAGAGATAGAGAATATTTTTTCTAAAGTTTGGGTTCCTATGTGTCATTCTAGTGAGCTGCCTAATTTAGGTGACTTTAGAAAGACGCAAATAGCCCTTCAGAATGTAGTCGCTGTAAGGTTCAGTGGTAATGTTGTTAAAGCGTTTCTAACAGATAAGGTTCAATACCCGTCAGGAAACGATCTGTCTTTAACTTATCACTCAGGTAGTTGGACAGAGCTTCCTTGTGAAATAAAGCATGGCGGTATGGTTTGGGTTACCCTTAATCAGGACAACCCTCAAACCGTTGATCAGTGGACTGGCGGCGCATTTGATTGCATTGCAGACGCTATAGACACCGAAGAAATGGAAGTGTTTCACTACCATAAGGCCGTTATAGACACGAACTACAAGCTTTGGCACGACACAAACAGTGAGTTTTATCACGACTTTATGCATTACTTTAACCGAGTTTCTGGGTTTAACGATGAATATTTTGCCAGAAAAAATATACCGTTTGATAACGGTCACGTTAACGTCAGCAGCTTCACGGTTAACTACGAAGAGTACGATGGCTTTGAGGATAGAGGAGAGCTTAGTTTCCCTAACCTCCCTCCCAATCAGTGGTACATGGTTGATCTATTTCCCGGATTTAATTTTAATCTTCGTGGCAGCGCTTATAGAAGCGATAGCGTTACGCCTCTTGGCCCAAACAAAGTTCTTATTGAGTTTCGTGGGTATGGCCTTAAAAAAGACACTCCAGAGGAGCGTCAGACTCGCATAAAGCATCATAACAGTATATGGGGTCCGTTTGGTCGCAACCTTCACGAAGACCTAATTGGGGTATCTGGTCAAGGCACAACAATGCGTACCGGAACAGAGCCTCGCAATATATTACATGGAAGGCATGAAAACGGAACTATACATGATGAAGTCGGAATGCGTCATTACTATGCAGAGTGGAGCAAGTGGATGGGGGTAGAAGCAAGCAGTCCTGTCTTAGCCGCCTAATGATTGAGTTCGTTCTTGTCGTGTACATGGGAGCCACGGTAATAGATCGAACCCAAAGATTCAAAGATATGGACAGATGTCTGTACTTTGCAGAAAGGCTATCCTCTCAAAGGCCGATTAAACAAAAAGAAGGGGGATCACTAAAAATGATGGCGCTGTGCAAGCCAGTACCTAAGTAAGGAATAAAAATGATTGCAGAAACCTTAGCAGGAATAGCGCTTGTAAAAAGTGCAGTAGACGGAATAAAGGGTGCTATAGGTACAGCTAGTGATATTGGAGATATTGCCAGTCAAATAGACTCATTGTTTGCAGGGCAAAAACAGGTAAATGAGGCTAGAAATAAAAAGTCTGGTGTTTCTTTAGTAGATCAGTTTGGCGTTGAGAACGTTGCCAGAGAAACCATAGACGCAAAGATAGCGGCTGAAAAGTTGCAAGAAGTGGCCACTATGGTTGACATGCGCTTCGGTCACGGCACTTGGCGTGGTATAGTGGACGAAAGAGCCAGAAGAATAAAAGAAGCAAAAGAAGCTGCCATAGCTAAACGTAGGGCTGAACAGTTAAGGCAGAACGAGATAATGGAAAACATCAAGATGGGTACTATTGTTTGTGTCTTGATAATGATTGCAGCCGGTCTTTTTATTACTGTGGTAGCGTCAGTTAGCTAAAAAGTGCTATAATATGTACGGGGGTACAATATGCCGTTAAAGAGTTCGCAGAAAAGTCTGAAGTCTTGGACTAAGCAAAAATGGAGAACAAAGAGTGGCAAACCCTCCACGCAGGGATCTAAGGCAACCGGAGAGAGGTATTTACCGGCATCAGCTATTAAAGCCCTCTCACCAAAGGAGTACGCGGCCACCACCGCTGCTAAAAGAAAAGGAACTAAGGCTGGTAAGCAGTTCGTCAAGCAGCCTAAAAATATACGAGCGAAAGTAAAGCCGCATAGGAAGGTCAAGTAATGGCTGCAATAACACCAGATTTATCTGAGATATTTGAAGAGGCGTTTGAACGCGCTGGACTTCAGATGCAAACAGGGTACGACTTAAAAACTGCGCGGCGTAGTTTAAACCTATTAACACTAGAATGGCAAAATCGTGGACTTAACCTCTGGACTATCGACTCTGGCACACAAGCTCTCACAGCAGGCACAGCGACTTATCAAATGCCTGCGGATACTATTGACCTTATTGAACACCAAGTTCGTACAGGCTCTGGGACAGATCAAATCGATACTAGCTTGGAGCGTATTAGCGTCTCAAGTTATGCTCAGCAAAGTGCTAAGAATTTGCAAGGACGGCCTTCGCAAATCTTTGTTGATCGTCAAGCGACTGCTGTCAATGTTACTTTGTGGCCTGTGCCGGATTCTGGCACTTATACTTTATCGTATTTCCGCTTACGCGGAATCAATGGCGTCTCGTCTGGAATAGGAACGACCGCTGATGTGCCGCCAAGGTTTGTGCCTTGTCTTGCGGCTGGTATGGCGTATTACATAGCCATGAAGAAACCCGAAGTTGCGGCTCGTGTGGGACCGCTTAAACAAGAGTATGAGTTTCAGTTTGAGTTAGCTGCAAACGAGGACACAGACTCTTCACCAATGAAGTTCGTGCCATACGACACGTTTTACCTAGGAGGGTAATATGCCTATTGGAATTAAAAAACTTGGACAAAAAGGTGGCCCAAAGGGTCAGGACAAGACCATGCCTCTTCCAAAGAGGAAGCCCCGTAATGCAAGTCCAAAGCACCGTATGAATACAGAGAAAACTAAAAGCATGGCCGAAGGTGGCAAACTTAAAATGGTAGAGAGTGGTGGAAAAAAAGTCCCATTCTTTGCCGCAGATGGAGTGGGTAAAATGATGGGCGGTGGAATGGCTAAGAAAAGCATGGGTTACGCTGAAGGTGGGCCTGTAAAAGTTAAGTCAGGAGACACGCTGTCTCAGATTGCCAAGTCAAAAGGAATTACTCTTGCCTCTTTGATGGCCGCTAATCCCAGAATCAAAAACGCCAATGAAATTCGTGTTGGACAAAGCATTAAGATGCCAACAGGTGGTGCAAAATCAAGAGCGCAAAGTACAGCAAAAAAGAAGGGCGTGTATGGCGACACTAGCAAGCCAGTAATGAGTGCGTTGGCTCGTGACACTGCGGCAAAAAGAGCAAGTAAGGCTGGAAAGCCAGCCTCTGGAGCAAAAAGTGTTAACAACCCAAAGACTGCAAGAAAAATAGCTACGACAGCAACCCGATTAAGCAATCTTGGGCAAGTGAATCAAGACAACAGGGCGAATGATGCTGCTGCTAAGGCAAGCCCTGACCAACCCGCCCGCAAGCCCTCCACTAGAAAGACGGTAGCAAACACGCCCAAGTCAGGTGCTGCTAAGGTTGCTGAAACTCGCATGGCTAGGCTTGCTAACAAAAACAAAACAGCCCGCAGAATGGGTGGTGGCTCCATGAAAAAAGTACAGGGGTACAAATCTGGTGGAGTTGTTCGTGGCGCTGGCGCTGCAACAAAAGGAAAAAGATACGGTAGAGCTGGCTAATGAGTTTTGCTAAGGGCAAATATGCGTTTGGATACTGTGACAAGACAGGCTTTAGGTATGACCTAAGAGAGCTTGTCGATGAGTTTAAAAACGGTGTCAAAACAGGAATGAGAGTCGGGATAGATGTGGTTGATCCAGATCATCCTCAAAACTTCTTGGGACGTATGCGTATATTTGACCCGCAGTCTTTGCGTGATCCAAGGCCAGAGCGGTTCAAGGAGTCTGTAACTATAACATTCCCAACGTTTGATGTTGCTACATTGACTAGGGTTAATGTTGGGTTTGGCGTTGGTAGAGCGGGTAATCTTGTAACTGATGGCACTGCTGGCTCTGTTGTTACAGTGCCTCTTACTGGGGTTTCTGGAACAGGTGCTGTAGGCTCTTTAACACTGTCAACTGTGACAAACTATACGGTTAGCGTTGCCTCTGGAACCAACTCATACGGATCTGGAAACAAGTATTATGTTGCTGGTCTTTCAGGGGCTTCTCCAACGCTTACATTAAGCGAAGGCTCTACATACAAGTTTGACCAGTCTGACAACAGTAATTCAAACCATCCGTTCAGATTTTCCACCACAGCTAATGGCACTCATGGGGGAGGATCGCAGTACACAACTGGCGTGACAACAAGCGGTACTCCGGGTTCATCTGGGGCCTATACGCAGATCACAGTGGCTAGTGGAGCGCCTACACTGTATTATTACTGCACAAATCATAGCGGAATGGGCGGTCTAGCCAACACCCCGTAGGAGTATAAAATGGCAATAAACACAGCACTGTGTACAAGTTTTAAGAAAGAACTGTTTGAAGCGGTACACGACTTTACATCTGATACGTTCAAGATTGCTTTGTACAGCAGTAGCGCATCACTAGATGCCGCTACAACAGCATACAGCGCATCAAATGAGATATCAGGAACTGGATACTCTGCGGGGGGAGTTACACTAAGTGTTGTAGCGCCAAGTACAGATGGGACCACGGGCTTGGTTGATTTTGGTAATCCGTCTTGGTCAAACTCTACATTTTCTACAAGTGGAGCGCTTATATACAACTCAAGCAAATCAAACAAAGCTGTAGCTGTGTTTTCTTTTGGATCAAGTCAGAGCGTTTCTTCAGCAAACTTTAATATAACGATGCCAGCAGCCGCAGCGGGAACTGCGATAGTCAGGATCAACTAATGTCTTATACTTATGCCGAGCTAAAGCAAGCTATAAAAGACTTTACAGAGAATGACGAGACAGGTTTCGTGACTAACATCCCTGTCTTTATTCGTGCGGCAGAAGACAGAATAATAGTTAATGTTGATCTAGAGAACTTTCGCAAGAACGCTACATCAGCTCTTACTCAAGGTAATGAGTACCTATCAACACCTTCAGACTTCTTGGCTCCCTTTTCTTTGTTTGTCAGCACTGCTGGCAAGCAGGGGTTTCTTCTTGAGAAAGATGTAAACTTTATGAGAGAGGCGTACCCAGACAGGACCGTCACAGGAACTCCTAAATACTATGGTTTCTTTGATGCAACTGCGACAGCCGCAGCGGGTCAGGTTCAGGCAAACTTCATATTAGGTCCGACACCGGATCAAGCGTACACTATGGAGCTTCACTACTATTATCGTCCAGCAAGCCTGACCGCTGGCGCAGACAATGAATATACATGGCTTAGCAAAAACGCCACGAATGCCCTCCTTTACGGCTCTCTAATAGAGGCGTATATTTACATGAAGGGTGAGCAGGATGTTATATCCATGTATGATGGGCGCTTCCAAGAAAGCCTATCAAGGTTAAAAGACCTCGCGGAAGCAAGAGAAAACGATGACGCATACAGGCAGGGTCTACCCACTAGACCTCGCACATAAGGAGTAGAAGATGGCAACATCAAATGCGGCAACCACATACTTGGAAAGACGAGTTCTTGACTTCTTGTTCAAGAATAATGCTCTTTCCTTTGCCACGCCGGGCAACAGCATATATGTAGGTTTGGCTACCGCAGTAACAAGTGCTGAAAATAGTGCATTCACGGAAGTGAATATAACAACTCAAGACGCTAACTATACACGACAACAGGTAACGGCGGCTAACTGGAAACAGTCAAACACCACACTTGCTGTCAATGCTGGCGCTTCGGGTACAGAGATTATCTTAACAGATGCTGAGGCTTTTCCTGCATCAGGTGATATTGTTATCAACCAAGAGATACTCACTTACACAGGCAAGGATGGAACAGCCACCGCTGACGCAAACGGAGCCGTTTCCAGTTCTACTAACGTAGCTGTTGATGGAAACAATGGAACGCTTACAGTTGGTATGGTTGTGACTGGCACAGGAATATCTGGCACAGTTCGCATCGCCACTGTAACTAACCAGAACAACATCGTACTGTCATCTGCTGTGACAATCGCTGATAACGTTGCTCTATCCTTTACAGGTGTTAATACGTTAACAGGGGTAACCAGAGGTCAAGACGGCACTTCCGCTGCATCTCACACCGCTGGAGCCACAGTTATTTGTGATTCTCAGAGAGTGATCAACGATGGCAATATTGAGTTCTCTCCATCCAGTGGAATCGCCAGCTACGCAGTCACTCATGCGTTTGTTGCAGACAATAGCTTTTCACGGGCCACTGTAAACGGCGCTGTATCAAGCTCTGCTAACGTGGCGCTGGATGCAAACAGCGGGACTATTTTAGTTGGTGATGTTGTTACTGGGGCAGGGATCAGCACTCTTGTTACAGTGCAGACTGTCACAAACCAGAATGCAATCGTTCTTAGCTCTGCTCAAAGCATTGCGGATAATGTCGTGTTAAAGTTTGATGGTAGCAATACGTTGTTCCTAGGCGCTCTTGACGCATCAAAAACATTGGCTGTTGGCGACATATTTAGAATTAACGCAGGCAACCTAAGCATTGAGCTGAAGTAATGGCTCTTGTAATCAAAGATCGTGTTAAGGAAACCACGGCCACTACTGGAACGGGTACTTATACCTTGTCTGGGGCGATAAGCGGGTTTGAGGCTTTCTCTGAAATAGGGAATAGCAACACCACTTATTACGGCTGTTCTGATGGCACGGACTTTGAGGTTGGAATTGGAACATATACTTTGTCTGGCACAACACTAGCTAGGACGACAATCCTAGAAAGCAGTAGCGCAAAGATTACAGCACTCGTAAATGGCGCTGTGAGCGCCTCCGCAACCGTTGCAGTTGACAACGTATCTGGAGGAACTCTAACTGTGGGACAGCGCGTCAGAGGGACAGGAATCTCCGGCGTTGTGACTATTGCTACGGTGAATAGCCAGACAAGTATTGTTTTAAGTTCAGCAGTCACCTTGGCAAACAATGTGGCGCTTACAATTGGTGACGAGAAGATAAGCTGGTCATCCGGCACTAGAACAGTCTTCTGTACATTGCCAGCAGAAAAAATGATATTTAATGATGCAACCGGCAGTGCGGTAAACTTAACAGATAACTCGCTGGCATTTGCAATAGCGTTAGGATAGGAAAATGGCAAACGCATTTAAAACATTCACGGCGCAAAACATTGATACGTCATCAGGCA
>JGI24004J15324_10000287_pt1 | contig 20292 bp, 14 predicted proteins | sample LinPmetageLP32_FD_15324 | JGI IMG/M metagenome (IMG submission 15324)
ATGCTAAAAAAAAGCTAGCTAAAATAGCAAGCGAATTAGATAGTGCCGTAAAAATGCACACAAGCCAAGCAGAACGTCTCAGAGATATGCTGTCATAATGGCTGATCACAATGGCTAATTACAAATACAGCACAACTTTTGATTTTGAAGTTCAAGCTTGCAGAGAAATTGCGGGCATAGATATTTCCAAAGCAAACATCGAAAATTTAAGACCTTTGATTCCGACAAATGTGGATTTGAAGAAAAATATTGATTTGATGGGTGTAGCTTTCAATGCCGCTGTTGTTAACGAGTTCAACAAAAATGGAGATGGCATAAGCACAAAAACTGCAATTGATTCAGTTCAACAGTTTGTACATAAGCCAACTAATATAGAGCACGATAAGAAAAAAGTAGTTGGGCACATTGTAAACGCTGGATTTAGTGACTATAGTGATAGTTCGATTATTGTCAATGTAGACGAAAAGGAAACCGAAGCATTCAATATAGCTTTGGGCGCAGTTGTATATAAAACAGTAGATAGAGAATTTTTCGACACACTACAAAAAAGTACAGATGTAAACAACAAACTACACAACACAGTATCTGCAAGTTGGGAAGTTGGGTTTAGTGATTATCAAATAGCTGTTGGTAGCAAAAATTTAAAAGATGCCGAAATTATTTCAGATCCAAATCAAATAATGGAAATGAAAGCCATGCTCAGAGGGTTTGGCGGGAAAGGCAAAATGGATGATGGAACTCCAGTTTACCGTTTAATTGTTGGTAATGTTTATCCTCTTGGTATTGGTTTTACAATGAAACCAGCGGCAAACGTAAAGGGTGTTGTATCGAACGAAACAGAAGAATTTATTCAAAAACCTAAAGAAACAAAGGCTATTATTTTAAACCAAGAAAAAGACGAAAGTGAGCAGCTTCAGAAAGTTGCAGCTAAAATTTCACAAAATTTAAAAAATACTGTAAAGAATAACAAAATTATGGACATAGAAAACCTATTAACAGAACTCAAGAGCGATCTTCTAGAGAAGAAATTTTCTCAAGAAGCTATTGCAGGCATGACATCAACATTTGCTGATGCCATTAAAACCAAAGATGAAGAGTACAAAACTTCTCTTGAGGCTGCAGAAAACGAGAAAGCTGAAATCGCGAAAGCGAATGAAGATCTTAAGACTTCTGTAGAATCAATTAAAGAAGAGTTGTCAGTTGCTCAAGAACGCATCACTGAATTTGAAAAAGCTAAAGCTGCTGAAGAAGCAGTTGCGACTTTCAACTCACGGATGGAAGAAATTGATTCAATTTACGATTTAGAAGAAAGTGATTCTGCTTTTATAGCTGAAAAACTAAAAGGACTTGACTCTACTGAAGAAGCATTCGCTTCTTTGAAGTCAGAACTTGAAGTATTTTGGTCAAGCAAAAATAAAGAAGCTAAAGCATCATTCGAAGCTGAAGTGCAAGCTCGCGTAGACCAAGAAGTTGAAAAACGTCTTAATGGTGAAGTCGCGGAAGCTGCAGAAACTACAGACGTAGAAGAAGCATTAGATAGCGCAGAGGAAACAACTTCTGAAATTCCAAACAATAACGAAGCTCAAGCTTCATCTCAAACTTTAAAAGATAAATTCGCAGCTGCGTTTAGCCGCGATAATATCTTATCTTAAAATTTAATAAACAAAAATTATGGCACTAAGACTATTACCATTCAGACAATATGACGAAAACGATGTAGTTAATCTATTCGCTTTCGACGCAGCCATTGTCCTCGACTCTACTACAGATGACGGGCAGGCTTCTCAAGGTAGTGTTGTTAAGGTAGCAAATGGAAACTTTAATGAGGATCTTATCACATATGGCTCAAACAGCTATCTTGGTAAAACTGATTATCCATTTGTTGGCGGCGACATGTACCCTACAAATTCTTTGTTAATTACTGGCTGTGGAGCTAACGAAACTAAGGGCAAAGTCCTTGGTGTTACTCTTGCTCAGACTGCAAAGAATGATGAAAATGGAGAGAAATTACTCTATAACGCGACTAAGAAAGAGGAGCTTCAAGCTGTTCTTCCTGGACAGTCGGTCCCAGTTGCAACTAAAGGTATCTTTACTTTTGGCGCAAACGCTTTCGATGCAAACACTACTTTCACAATTGGTGCTGGTATCGCAACAGCTGCTGGAGGAAAAATCACAGGTGTAGCTCTAGGAACTACTGGACAAGACGGAGTCGATCAAGTTATCGGAACTGTTATTGGAACTGGTACTCGTGTTTCTAACACTACAACAGATTTATTCGCTGGTGATTACGTCATCGTAAAACTCGGTTAATAGAGAGGAAATTATTTATAATGAAAATTACTTTAAAAAATACACCAGAACAAGTCGAGCTTATTAAAGCAATGGCTTCACGCAATCGTTCGGTTGCTTTCGAAGCTCAAACTGCTTTAGCTGAGTTTATCGGCCCAGTTTTAGCTGAGGTTATCAACCAAGCTCCTGCTTTGTCTAACCTTTTCACAACACTTCAGTACAACGCTGATGATAACCCTTCAATTCCATTAGATTTATATCACGATATTTCTGATGAGGATTATGTACAGGTTTTCTCTCAGTCACGCGCTGGTGGGTTGCCAACTTCAGAAGTTCTTCCAACATCTTCAGAGTTAAAAATTGCTACATATTCACTTGATTCAGCAGTTAGCTTCGATCGTCGCTACGCCGCTAAATCACGTATGGATGTTGTTGCAAAAACAATGACTCGTGTTGCTCAAGAAATTCTTATCAAGCAAAACACAATTTCAGCAAACGTTATCATGAAAGCTGTTGCAAATGCAACAACTAACAGTGTAGCCCACATTGAGGAATCATCTGCAGTTAAACGTTTTGTTCTTGCAGATCTTAATCGTATGATTACCCGTTCTAAGAGAATCGTATCATCATTTGTTGGTGGTACTCCAGATGCTCGCAGCGGTAAAGGTGTAACAGATATCATCTGTTCTCCAGAAATCGTTGAAGAATTACGTGCTATTGCATACAACCCAATCAACACCAAAGGTGCAACAAGTGGTTCTGTAACTCCAGTTCGTACTGCGGATGAAATCGCTTCTCAAGCTTATAGTGCTGCTGGTGCCCCAGAATTCTACGGCATCAATGTTATTGAGCTTAACGAAATGGGTGGATCTGGACTTGGAGGTTCTTCACGTTCATTCAACAACATCTTCATTGGTGAGCAAAGCGGAAACGTCGCATTAGCTGGCGGTGCTGCTGGTGACCAAGCTGCTGCTGCTGATGACGAGTTAGTACTCGGTATCGACCGCTCACGCGAATCATTGGTTCGTCCTGTAGCAGTTGATGGTGATAACGGTGGAGAATTCAACCTCATCGCTGATGATCAATATAGCATCCGTCAAAACAAGATTGGTTACTTCGGTTCACTCGAAGAAGGCCGTGTTGTTCTAGACAATCGTGCTTTAATTGGTACATTGGTAATGGGAGCATAATTCAACTCATATACCATTTAAATTGGGGTCGCTCTTCGGAGTGACCCCTTTTTTTTAGAAAAAGTGTAAATAAATGTAATATATATTATGGCTAAACGAAAAAAGAAAAAAAGTTTACACGAGCTAAAAGTAGAGTTTATTGAAGACTTAGCTACAGCTGTAGAAGGTGATAAAATAAAAAACATTGATCCTTTAGAAGATTTAGAAGAAGCAAACGGCAAGGTTCAAGAAGAAACCGAAGAAAAAATCGAAGAGGAAGCTGAAGAAGAATCGGAAGCTTCGGAAGAGCCTAACTTGGATGATTTAGAGTATACTGACGGTAAAGTAAGGGACGAATTAGATCTTATAGAAGAAAAAGAAAATATATATGGGATTAATATTACAAGCCCATATGGAACAGCTAACTCGAAACTATTTGCCAAAAAATTACAAATAATGGATAGGGGATCAAAAAGACGACTTTGTGAAAAAGTTGGTGCTAGAATATTGTCGAGCACAAGTCAATTAGATGAAGAACTTTCTAAACATTTTAAAATATGGCAATCAAAAAATGGTTCTATTGAACTAGACTCTGCAATAAAATCTGAAAAAGGAGCATTATCAGATGCATTTGGTAGTGCAGAAAGTGTAAATGATTTAGAGCAAGAGCTTAAATCTAAAACACTATCAGATTTACAATCAACCGCAGCTAGACTTGGTTTTAATCCTGGTTTTGATAGAGATAGGCTTGTTACTTTAATTAAACAAGAATATCAAAGACAAAGTTAATGGCACTATTTACAAATTTATCTGGTTTAGCAGACGACATCTTTTCAAACGAGCTTGACTCAACAGGAGCAAGCTTGTCATCTGTGTCTGGCTGGCTAAAAGAAAATTTAGGCACATTAAATACTTACTTATATACAAACTTTTCTGGCATCAATAACGGAGATGGCAATGTCGTCTCTGGGATGGGCCTAGAAGAGGCTGATATATATAAGGAGATGTACTTATACCATCACTACACAAAACAAGCTAGAAACACTCTAAGGGGCATTGTAAACGATTCTAATGGTAACATACTAAGCGTTAGAGACGGAGACAATAGTATACAGTTTGTTAACAAAAATGAAGTTTCTAAAGCCTATAGGGGTTTTGCCACAGATTCTTACAACAAGATGCTAAGAATGGTACAAAGCTATAGTAGCTACAATGCAGCGCCAAGACAAGTTGGCGGCATAGAAACAAATATCCAGCCAACTGGCGGATCCCAATATTAATCAATATTTTCGATTGCACAGCATTGGTTATGTGCGCAAAAAAAAGCCACTCTTTTGAGTGGCTTTTCGTTTGAAATGTTATTATTCTTATGCGAATGCTACTTCGTTACTAGCTCCAGAATACAATATATTATTTGTTGAATCTGTCGGTCCACCGATTTGAGTAGAGAACGTTAAGTCAACAGTTTTATTTGATCCGATGCTTGAACTAATTGATTCAGAATCTAATTTAGCACCTTTAATCTTGTAGGCAGATACAGCTGTTGTAGTTCCAGGTTTGTTAAGAACTAAATTAATTTCTACAGCATTTTGGCTGTCAATGATGTCAGCAAGATTTGCTGCAGTTACTTCATTAACAATAGCTGATACATTAAATGTCGCAGAAACAGGGAAATCAACAGTTCTAGCAAATGGGAATCTTGAACCAAGTCTTTCTAAAGGACTTCTGCTCAAGCCAATTGATAAACTAGCACTTTGAATGTGACATCCGTCAGCACCAGCTGCAGCTCCGTCAGTTAGACCAACAATTGGTCCATCTTGATCATCTGTTCCTGCAGTTCCAAATGTGACTGAAACATCACCGGGACGAAGAACTGTAACATCTGAATCATCTGAAGTTCCTGCTCCTGTTGTAACTGCTGGTAATTGAGCTTCTGTAGTTAGTTTAGCGCCGTTAGTTTGAGCAATTGCGGGAGTTGCAATATTTAAAATTCCAGAACTTGTTTTTCCAGCAATCGCAGTATCTGCATTGATATTTGCAGCTTCTAAACTAACTGAAACTGTTGGAATAGATCCTACAGAAACGTCTAATGTGTAGTCTGAAACGTATGTGTTACCAATACCGATAACAGATCCAGGGGTTTGTGCTGAAGTAGCATCTGTACCCTCTGGTGTGGTTACGATATAAAAATTCTTTCCAGATGAAGCGGTTAGGTGTCCAGATGCAAAACCAACTCCAAAATTGTTGTCGGAAGCAAAACCTAGGGCCTCTTCGTTAAACCCATCCGTTAGATAATAAGAAAAGTCTAATGATACGGTGGGAGCTTCTAAGACAACAGAATCAATTCGGGCCAGTGAACCGAACTGATTTATGTCTTGGCGCGAGATATTGAAAGAATAGTTCGCGGATTGTACTCTTTGTAGCTGTTCGTGTTTTCCTATAGCTGTTGATGCAGCGTTTTCGGAAACAAATAAAGCTTCTGATTGATAAATTACTCGATTTCTAGCCATAATATTTTATATTCTTTACAGTTAATTTGTTTAAATGTGAAATTATAGTCTTGGGAATCTGTGTTGGTGAACGTCAAAATCTATGAACCCAACTTTTAATTCTCCAATTGCAAGTTTTTTTGCTCTGTCTGAAAGTTTAGATACGGTTACATCATTAATGTAAAATTTAGTTTCTGCGCCGTCAAATGTATTTGTTAAACCAGTGTAAGCATAATAATCCCCATCAATATCTCCGTACTCTGTAGCGGGGTGTCCAGTAAAAGGTATTGCTGTTATACTTTCTCTAGCTGAGTCTGCAAAAACAGATAACACACCATCTAAACTATAAGAATCTTCTGCCATAACAACTGCTTTAATTGATATCCTGGTTTCGTCTTCTCCTCCGAAAGCAAATGGCGCATTAGTTGTGACTTCGTTATTTATGAAAATAGCTGGGGTCATTTGATCGTAAGGTTTTACTCCAGAGTTTAAATCTACATTATATCGACTATTCGATTTAAATTTACTCTCTAAAATTAAATCTTCTTCCGTTTCGTTTGTTAGGTATATGTTAAAATCCTTCACTACAAATTCACCGGTAATAACTCTATCTGTACCCAAATGATTACCTGTATCTATGATTCTACCATTTTCAAAATCAAAAACTAAACCGTTACTTCTTCCACTTGGAGAACCCCCAACAAAAACTGTATTTGGTATACCGGTTACTGATGAATCGTTTGACCACTGCTTATATGGACTAGCATAAACATTATAAGTGCTGGGTAATCTAGTGTCATTAAAATACTGAAGCGTACCTGTTTTAAGAGAAACCGCATCTCCTTTCTTTTGTAGAAAATTATCAAACCAGAGCATAAAACTGGTCATTACTTTATGTTGATATTGTGGTTTCATAATGTTATATTTTCAAATTCTTTTTGATATTTCTTTAAAAATGAAGAAATATACTTTGTGTTATTGAATTTTACACCTTTTCTGACTTTTTGCGAAGTTTGAACACCCAGTCCAGATCTGCTACCACTAGATGATTTCTTTAGATAATACCCAAGCCCAGATAATCCAGATTCTATACCTTTTGCCCAACTTCTACCTGGCGCCCAAGGTAATGGCGTTGCTTTAAAAATTTCTTGAGATTCTGGTAAAGTCACTTCAAATTCTATAGTTTGTTTATTGATTTTAACAAACCTAATATCAGTACGAAGTAATAAATCTTCAATTGGATCAATTGGATTTGAACCTGCGTTAAAGCCGATAAAGGAATAAAGATTAGTTATTCCTCCCAGGGTGCCACTAACATTACTAGCGTTTATCCCACCTTCGATTTCTCTAGTAACAGGATGAGCGAGAAACTCAGCTATCATTTTAGTTTTTATTTTTTCAAAAGCCCGCCGAACTATATTTCTAGCTTGAGATTGAACTAGTTTGGGTAATTGATTTTTTAATGATTGAGTTGTTGATTGAGTTAAAGCCATTATTCATCTAAAGGTTTTAAGAAAAAATGAAAGTATTGAGGTCCAAAAATGCCAGTTGGTTGACCCTTGCTAGATATTTCATATTTCCTACCTTCAAAATCGCATCTTTTTGCTTCTCTTAATATATCGTAACCATCTGAATCAACAGTTATTCTCACGGACCCATTAATTAAATTAATATCTAACTGGGAGTTTATTTGGCCATCTGCTAAATTTTGCTCGTCGGCATTAATGTATTTAATTCTAGCTTTGACTGAATGGGAAACAACAGTTCTTGAAACTGATGAACCTCCGCCTTCTGTTTTGCCATAAATCCCATTGTAAGTGGAACTTGCCGCTATTAAAACTCTTTCTCCTTCTTCAAAAACAGTTATTGTTCTTGCGAAGGTTTCATGGATATCGTCTATGATTGATTTTATAGCTGTTTTTTGTGAATCTGATATTAAAGATGTTCCCATAGTACTTTTTACACTTTTTTGTGTAAATATAGTAAGGAACAAGGTATGAATGCACAAGATTTTCTAAATGATAGGTCAGACCATCACGTTAGATTTCTTTTTAAGTCTTTTTTATTAACTTTAGAAGATTTAAAGAGAAGTCATGAAATAAACTTTAATAAGCTTTACGATGCTTTGCCAGAAGACCAACACAGTTTGGTAGATATGGCTAATTATTTCGATGAAGATTATTATCAAAACTACAGAAAAAAGATATTAGATATTGGAAATTCTGTTTTACGAGATTATAATAGTGAGTTAGAAAACTTGGTAGTTGAATTTAAATTTAAATAATTATGGCAAAAGGAAGTATATATACATTTACTGTAGATAAAAAAGAAAAAAAAGAAGTTGAAGTAAAACGCAAGAATAAAGAAACTGGCGAGGAAGAAAAGGTCATTCAAACAAAGACTGTAAAAACCCCAGTAAAGTTTTATGTAAAAAAACCAACAAGAAGAATTGCTGACGAAGGCGAAACATATTACGCTGCGCAATTAAGTAAAAATGTTAAACAAGGCATTGTGACGAAAGCAATGCTCGCTAAACAGTATATAGATACTGGAGGAACTTTTACAGAGGCCGAAGGTAAAAGTATTTTAGTTTTAATGAAAGATGTCGATGAATTAAAATCTAGATATCAATTAATAAAATCTACATCTAAAGATCTTGCCGATGCAGAGAAAAAAGAACTTGCGATTTTAGAACAAGAAATAATTGACAAGCAAAGACTTTTAATTGAAATGGAAAACTCTACTCAAGCTGTGTATCAACATACTGCCGACGCAAGAGCAGAAAGATCTGTATTGCTTTGGTACACAATACAACTAGCATTTCAAGAAGATAAGGAAGGGACACCCACACCTTATTTCGATGGAGCTATTTACGAAGAGCAATTAGAGGATTTATATGATAAGGAAGAAGAAGACGATGAATTTGAAGGTGTTGTAACTAACAAATTTATGAAAGCTGTTTCTTATTGGTTTTACTCTCAATCTGTAAAGCAAGATGAAATAGACACATTCGTTAATATGAAAAATGAATGAAGATGAATCATCTGATCTTATTATAGATATATTTAGAGGGTTCACTATTGCGAGATGCAGTTTTGGCAACTTATACTTCAAGCATTTTAGCAGTCTAGATTCAAGAAGTATTTTTTATAAAAAAGACGAGTTTATTAAAGAAGCTATCGCAAAAGGTCTAGAAACAGAAGTTGAATCCCTAGCCAGAATAAAAGAAGAAGATTTTTGGACCGAAGAAGAGGAAGAAGATTTAAAAGAAAAAGAAAAATTTGTATCTAGGCTTAAAGACGGCTTACTTAAAATTAAACTTCCATCAAAAAGAGATGAACACAAAAAGTTCATTAAGCTAGAAGAAGATAAAGTTCTTAAAAAAAGAGCACAAAGAAAATCTTTAATTGGTTTAACTGCGGAAATTTTTGCAGAAAATAAAATAAATAAATTGTTTTTTGATTCTGTAACATTTTTAGATGAAGAATTTAAAATCCCAGCTTTGAAAGAAATTGGTTACGATGAAATAGAAAAAGAAAGAGAGATATATGAACATCAAAAATACTTTTTCGAAAAATTTGACGATGAAAACATATCAAAAGCCGCGCTTTCTGGTTTTTATTCTCCATATTTAGCTTTTGCCGAAGACACTTTCGCCGTTTACGGAAAAGCTTTAATACATTTAACGTCTTTTCAAATTAGATTAATAAGTTATTCTAGAAGTTTTTTAAATATCTTCAAAAACACACAAAAACAAATACCAGATTATATAGCAAAAGACCCAGAACTATTAATAGAATTTTGGGAAGCACAAAAAGAAGGCGCAAACAAGAGACCTTCAAGAGCTACAGAAGGTAGTGGGGGTACAACTCATTTTGGTGCGAATAAAAATGATTTACAAGTATTGGCAGAAAGTGATGAAACTGTCGTAAGTTTAGAAAAAGAAATTAAAAGTAAAGGTGGTAAGCTAGATATGGAACAAATGATGAAACTTCATGGACTTTAAGTGTAATTATCCTATATAGGATATGGCTAGAGCAAAAATAGGAGTAGAATTTAACCCGGTAGTCACTGCAAAAGTTGACAGAGAGCTTGCAAGGTTGCAATCACAAGCGAAAGGTGTGGATTTTGGCGGTGGAGCCAGATCTTTAAACAAATTATCTAGACCTTTGGGCAAAATCACTGGCCAAGCCAATGAATTCCAAAAATCCTTAGAAGCTTCTAATGCTCGTGTGTTAGCTTTCGGTGCTTCTGTTGTTGTTATTAACAAATTATCAGAGGCATTTGGCGCATTAGTTAGTAACACAATTAAAGTCGAAGCTACTTTCGCTAAGATAAATACTATTTTAGGGGGCTCGCAAAAACAATTAAAGCAATTTGGAGATGGTATCTTCCAAGTATCTAAAAATACCGCAACCGCTTTTGATGAAGTTGCCGAGGGCGCATTAGAATTAGCTCGTCAAGGTTTGTCTGTTGAGGATTCTCTGGCGAGAGTTGGGATCGCTCTTAAATTAGTTCGTGTTGCTGGTATTGATTCACAAAAAGCTGTTGCAGGTTTAACTGCAGCAATTAAAGGATTTGAAGGTGCTGGTCTAACTGTTGCTGAAATAGGTGACAAATTGGCAGAAGTTGATACAAAATTCGCTGTTTCAACAGAAGATTTAATTAACGGTTTAGAGCGTGCTTCTGCGTCAGCTCGTGTTGCGGGTGTTTCATTTGATGAGTTATTGGCTGCTGTAACAACAGTGCAAGAAAGAACTCAACGTGGTGGTGCTGTCATTGGTAATGCTTTTAAAACAATTTTTGCTAGATTGGGTAGAACTGATACTTTAGTTGCATTAGAAAGTTTGGGCATATCTGTTTTAGATGCTCAAGGTAATGTTAGGGACGCTGTGCCACTATTTAGAGAATTAGCAAAAGAATTAGATACCCTTGGTTTAAGGAGTGTGGAAGCTGGAGAAATAATTCAGAAAGTAGCTGGTGTTAGACAACGTGATATTTTAATTAATTTAGTCGAAGATTTAAATTCAGAATTTAGTAAATTTGATCAAGCAATAGGGGTTGCTGGAAATTCTATAGGAGCGCTTGATTCCAAAAACGCACAATTAAATCAAACACTAGATTCTTTGATTAAAAAATTAGTTACAAGTGGCCAAGAGTTAGCTTCGGTACTTGGTAACATAGGATTTTTAGACGCAGCAAAAGGAATAGTTGATGGATTTTCTGCAGTTGTAAATAAAATAACAGATGTTTTGGATGGAGAAGGTATTGGTTCAAAATTTGCAAGAGGTTTAGTTGCTGGTATTGGTTCTATTCTTACTGGGCCGGGTTTGGGTTTAGCTTTAGCTATATTTACAAAACTATTTATAGACCTAGCTAAATTTGGGGTAACTTCTTTAAAATCTTTATTGGGTATTAATGCTCAAACAGAAAGGCAGAATGCTTTACAACAATCTGTCTTACAATCTTTACTACAAAATGAAGCGTTACAGGCAAGTTTATTAAAACTTGGAGGAGATAAAGCTGCACAAGAACAATTACTTTTAAGAGTTTACCAACAACAAGTAGCCGCTATGTCAAGATTAGCGGCAATATCAAAAACTGTCACACCTGGACTTTACAACAAAGGTCTTAGGGGTGGAGCTGGAGGAGTAACGGGTAAAGCTTCTGGCGGTTACATAGCTTCAGAAAAAAGAGATGTAAACAGGGGTGTTGGTGGCGCTACATCAGCGGCTCAAGTTGTATCAATTCCAAATTTTGCTTTTGGTGGTGGTAAACGTGGAACAATGGTCGCTAATACTAGTGAATATATTGTTCCAAATTATGCTGGTGGTGGAGATGCGATATTTAATCAGAATATGGCTAAATCTATGGGCCTTCCTCCTGGAGCAAGAAAAATAACAGCCGCTGGTGGATATGTACCTAACTTTGCAATTGGTACAATGCCAAAGGGTGAAGTTACTAGGGCATTGGGCGCAAAGAAAATGCAAAACCCAACAAGTCCAGACTTGAGGAATCAAAAAGCTCAATTATTAATGAGGCAAAGAGAGTTAAATAAGGGTAAAAAAATTTCACAGGTACCACTTGGACAATTTGCTATGATTGTTCCCCAGCAAGGAACCAATCAACTTATACAAGGAGCCAAAGGCTCATCAAATGAAGGTTTGAATTATACTGTTGCTGGATTTAAGGGATTGGATGCAGTAAAAAGAGGCGTTAAAAATGACGAACAATTAGACGACGAATTAAGACAAATAGCGGTAAAAATGGCTATTAGAGAATCTAAGGCAATCAGCGGTAGAAGGCCAAAAGCAGGTCCTATAAGGGAACTGGCTAATAAAGGAGCTTCTTCTGGTTTAGCTGGAGCTATATTTGAAACGTCTGTTAGTTCTCTATTACAGTCAAAAGATTTTGACGTAAATATAGATCCAAATAGAAGATTTGATTATATGGGTGGTATGGGAATAGATAAATTATTTAATGTCCCGACCAACGCTGCATACATAGAAGCTAAACTTAGAAATAGTCCAGACCAAAGAAATAGCATGTTTGGCAAGATGAAGAAACAATTAGGTAGAGCTTCATCTGGATACATACCAAATTATGCAGATCCTTTATCAGATGCAATAGGTAGAGAAGCGGCAGCAGGGGTGCCGATAAATCAAATAAGAATTAATCAAAGTGGCAAACTTAGAAATTCTGCAAACCCAGGTGGACTCGCTGTAACCAACACAAGAGACGAGCCAACTGGAGCTATTCCGAACTTTGTTGCTCCAGCTTTATTAGGTTTCGGTGCCATGCTAATATCATCAATTGCATCTGTTGTTATACCAATAGTTGTTGATAAAACCATGAGGCACATGACCAGTAAAAAAATGATTGGACCAATGCAACAAGGGCAAAATAGACCTAGAGTAGGGGGAAGAGGTCTGGGTGGCAATTTACAAAGCTTGATTGGTTTCGGTAGTTATATGGCAATTAGCGGTATGTCAGCTTTTATGGGAGACCCAATGGGAGCGGGTGACGAAAGCGCTCCAGAAAAGTCATTACAGGATCAAGTTAAAGCTCTGAAAGAAGCAGAGCCTATAATGAAAAAAATTAGGACAGGCACAAGTACTTCTACCAGCTATTTAGGAACAAGGCAAGAATCAGCAATTTTTTCTGAAGTTTTAGATGAAGGAGCGATGTCAGCTAGAGCTCAAGAAATTAAAAAATTAGAGCAACAAATAAAAACGTTAGAAGATCAAGAAAAAGCAAAAAGGGCAAGGGTTACTGCTGATGTTGTATCTAGAGCAGACGCTCGTGGATCGATCATTTCACAATTTGGACAGAAGGCTAGAGGTATACAGGGAACAGCTCAAGTTGCATCTGCTGGAGGTTTTGCTGGAGGAAGCGTTGCGGATGCAAAAGCCTTTTTAGCAATAAACAAAGAATTAAACAATATACAAAGAGTTAATCTTGAGTATCAAATAGAACTCGCCGATTTAGGGGAAAAACAAAAAATCCAAAAAATAACAAATTTAAAAAGTATAGCTGACGAAGCAATTGCTGGAAAAGAATTAGGAAGCATAGAAAAAGAAAAACTTGATAACCTTCTTGAGTCTGCAGATGCAAATACAGATATTTTAGCTTTCACCAATGAATTGATTGGTTTATTGGGAGAAGGTTTTGGAGAAGGGTCAGACGCAGCAAATAAAATAATAGAAAAAGCTACAGTACTTAACGCTAAAACCGAAGATCAAACAAAATCTCAAAACCGAAATCTAAAATTACGGAAAGAAGAAGATTCGGTTTTGGCACAAAGTAATGATAAACTTCGTTCACAAGCGGCAGCACAAGTAAGAATTAATAAAGGTTTAGAGGATACAATAACAAAAAGAAGATTATCGTTACAATTATCAGCCGTAGGAATAGGTGATTTGACTGGACCAGCAGCAAGAGCGGCTAACGTCGCTCAAATAACCGGTGGCGCCAAAATTCAAAAAGACGAAGCTCGATTAAGTGTATTTAGGGCGAGAGAAGAAAACACAAAAAAAATAGCAGAAATTGAAAAAATATCAGCTAGTAATAGGAGCGCAAATCAAGTTGAAGAATTAAAGTTTTTAAAAGAAAGAACAGCAACAATAGAATCAAACTATCAATTACAATTGGACTTGATAGATAAGCAGACAGAATACAACACAGAACTAGCAAAACTAACTCCTTTACAAAGCTTCTTAAAAGAAAACCAAACAGATGTAGATGAATTTTCAGAACGACTTCCAGTTGCGATGGCTCAAAATTTTGAAACATCAATGAACAGCGCTTTAAATGGTTTAAGAGATGGTACGCACGATACGATTGGGGAAGCGTTAGGCCAAGTAGCTATTAATTTTGGACAGGCGATTTTACAAGAGTTTCAATCTAGGGCGATAAAAAATGCGACAGACGCTTTATTTAGTAATAGTGGCGGTGGCTCAAGCTTTATAGGAGGTTTAGGCAATACAGTTAAAAATATTTTTACTAGAAAAAATTCTGGAGGTATGATAACCGGTGGGAGTGGAGTTATTGATGACGTCCCAGCTATGTTGACTGGTGGTGAATATGTTATAAAAAAATCATCGGTACAAAAATATGGAGAAGGTTTTTTAAGTCAATTAAACAGCGGTTCTATAGCGGGGTATAATTTAGGCGGTTCTGTACAAGGGGGAAATAACGTAAGGAATACTAGATTTTTCGATGACACAAGTGGTAACATGTTTGGCGGAGCCGCATCCAACGAAAGATTAGAAAGAGCTAGAGGGATGGACTTTTTCACACCGGGTACAAGAGGTTTTGGCGCAATAGCAGGTAAGGAAAATTTATTAGCTTTTTCCCAACAAAGAGGAACTAGTGGATCAACTGATGTGATTAGCCAAGGCAGAATTGCTTTAGAATTGCAAAGCTCTAGGTTAACTCCATTGGGTAGAAGATTAGCAATGCAATCTCCATCTGGTCAAAGATTGGCTGAAGCTCAAAGCCAAGCATACGATTTAGCAATGCAGTCGAGTGCAGAAGAACAAAGAGTTGTAGATGATAATAGACAAGCAAGAAAGGCTAGACTAAAAAATTTACAAGGTGCTATAGCAAGCACTGCGATGAGTGCGGCATTATCGGTTGGTGCCGAAGCAATTAGAAATAGTCAGATAGGTAATATTGCAGCTCCAGATTTAAAAGACGGAATAGGTTCTGGTGGCGGGAGTGTGAGTATTAAAGGTAATACAGGTCGAGTCACGACTGGTGGTAGTGTTGCTGGAACTGGAGGTTATTACAATCCAGACGGTAGCTATCAACTTCCGGACTATCAAGTAACAGCATCTAGAAATAATTCTTTATTTAATTTTGGTAGAAAAAATGCATTAGGTGGTGATGCTGGTGGAACATCCAATTCCTTATTAACTGGTGGTGAATTTGTGATGTCCGCTGCATCCGCAAGTGAAATTGGAAAAGGAACACTGGATAGTATAAATCAAGCTACATTCGCATTGGGTGGACCAGTTGGTTCTGTTGCAAGTGGAAAAAGTTCTGGNTCATCTGCNAAATCAGATGTTGAAAACATCAACATTAATATTAATATAGAGAAGAGCGGAGATGCAGACGCAACAGCTTCAACATCTGGTGGAAGAGATGCAGAAAAGGCTAAAGAATTTTCTAAAAAGGTTAAAGATGTTGTTTTAAATGTAATAAATGAAGAAAAACGTGTTTCCGGGTCACTTTTTACAAGAAATAAATAATGAGCTTCGCAAGTCAGTTTAATTTTAACAAAGATAAACTAGTTAAGGATTCTACAACTATTTCTACTGAACTGGCTCAGTATGTAGATCACGCTTATGGTTTTAGGAAAATACATCCAGACTATACTGGTTTTTGTTGTAGGGTAAAAAGACAAGACAACGAACAGGCGGATGTATATTTTGACAATGAAGGCAAACTCTCTTTAAAATCTCAAGTCTTAACTTGGGAGGGTGAAACTGGATTTAAATTAAGCAATGGGCAAAATCATTTTGGTAAAAGAACTGGAGATATATCTATAGCTGATTTTATTGGAGGAGGAACAGGTGAATTAACTAGAATATATGACCAAGGCAATGCTCCGTCTGGTAAAATTAATTTGGTTGAATTTACTGGTTATGCTTACAGAAATGATGGCGGAGATATTGTTCTTTATACTCCAGCTAGTGGAAGAGGGTCAAATGAAACTGGAAAGATAAGAAGTAATATGCAAATTATGTCTGATGGTAATTTGAATTTAAGTGGTGGAAAACCTGTGGCGCTTATGCAAGGGAAAAGCATGATGTTTTTTGAAGGTGGTAGAAATCCAACCGCTAATAAACCAAGTGGTTTGCACGCAACTGGCAATAATGCTACAACGGAAACATTTATAATTGGATCTATAAATTCAGAATTAGGACAAGAAATACAAACATCAACAGTTGGAACATTTAAAGATACTGCTCAGTGGAATGTTAACACATTAATCGGCGGTCAAGTACACGGCTTTACTGATGACCTTGCCATAGGAACATTAAGGTATACTGGAGCACCTGTTGCCGCATTTTATTACGAAGGCGTTACGGATCAAAATATTGTTCTTACGGGTAAAGGAAAATTTGAAACAAAAAAATTGACATTTTTTAGTTCATTTACCAATAGAGAATCTGCCGGATTTAAAATAAACAGTTTTAGACAAACTGGACTATTTACTGGTGGAGGAACTGGTTATAATGGAGGAACTGGTCAAGATGGTGTTGGGGCTTTGGAGGTTACGGGTAAAACTCCAATTAGTGGGATAACTACAAATAATATAAATCCTAGATATTTAGTGCTTGGTGGTCCTGGAGCGTTTAGTTATGGTTACGCTCACTCAAGCAAAGAACCTGGTAGCGGAAGTTTTGCTGAATTGATTTTCTCAACGCAAAAACTAGACTCTACAAAAAGATTTGGTATTGAAAAATACATGATGGACGAATTTAGAATTTTTGACCCAACTGGTATGGAAAATTTATCTGATTCGCAAAGAAAATCTATCGGTGTAGAGATAGCAATACCAAACTACGGAGCAAGTATTAAATTCAAATCTAAAAACAGTTCTTGGAAAGGTTCAAGTTTTTATAATTTCACATCTCCATTAGGAGTAAATAATTTATCGGCTGAAATAGATTTGAGTTTCACTTTGAACAAAAGCACCACAAGAAAACTTTTAAAAAGATTAGAGGTCTCTACGTCTGGACCGTTAACCGGTAATGTGGCTTTCGTTGGATCTGAAAGTGTTATTAATTTTGGGCAAGTAAAAAACAATTTTCAAATTAATTTAGATACTGGTTATTATCAAAATTTCGAAGGTTCTGAAATATCATCTTATAACGTTGAGTTTATTTCAGATGATTTGTATGGCGTTAATTTAAAATTATACAATAATAGAATATCTCCGTTTTTAAGAAATGGTACTGGATATGTTGCTAATAGATTAGTTGCGGCAAATTTAACCACCAAAAAGAGGTTTGATGTATTTTCTGGAAACAATACAACATTTAATTCTAATGTATTTGATAATTACTTTTATTTACATAAGAATATAGGAAATAAATTTCAAAACTTTCAGTTAGGTGGTCATCCTCTATTTGCTAAAGTAGAAAGTTTTTCTGCAACAGCTGGAGAAGACGGATCTCCTAGCACTTTGGATATGTCTATGCCTGCTAGTAATTTACAAACTCAAGGCCCATCTGGAAGAAATGATGGTAGTGAAGATGGAGTTCATCCAGGTGCTGTTAGTAGTGCGAGAGCGATATCTTATTTGGATGAAGTTATACAAAACAGAATACCAAGTGCTTTAACCGAGGATGTCACTGAACAAATAACCGATCAACAAAGTGCGATAGTTTCTTTCAAGGGATTTTTAAATAGTCTTGGGTCTTCAAGTGGAGTTGTACAAATCGGTTGTGTAAACAGTCATCCAAGCACTCATGGAATCGGAGCAGATGGTTTTGGATTCTATAACCCGGATTTTCATCGCAAAAGAAGCGCAAGTAGCACTGGTGATTTCAAACTTTCAGCATCTGGAGCGAGTATGCTTTTGAGGCCAGTAGATGTAGGTGATAATTTTGAATTTAGATTTAGATTAACGGATGTAGAAAGTGATCTAAATCCATTTGGTGGAGTATGTGTTGTATTGGGATCTGGCGAAAGCATATCAATGTCAGATATTCAAATAGATGTCGAACATACTGGTTTTCAATTAGACTATTCAGATAAAGGTCCGGCATTAAAAGGTTTAACGACTTATACTGGATTCAGTGGAAACGCCACGAGAACATTTTTCTTTACTCCGGATAGGCAGACAAGTATAGATATAGATCACTCTTACAGAAAAAGTGAATTTAAAAATTCGTTTGAAAAATCTTTAAATGTGTCAAGAAATCAAAACAATCTTGGGACGATTAATTTAACCTTCTCAAATAGATCTCAAGACGAAACTTACGCAATTCTACATTATTTAGAAAGTCATTTGGGCTACAAGCAATTTGTTTATAAATATAGTGAAGATCTAATAATTAAAGATAGGGTTTTTTATTGTGACGAATGGGATCACACATTCAATTACATAAACTCAAACACGATAAACGCTAAATTTACAGAAGTAGTTAACCCAGTAACGCCCAACTTTTAAAAATCATGAATTTAAATAGACCAAAAATTACATATGAAAACGTAGCGTTGTTTCAATCAAGAGATAATAAAGACGGCAAAGCTCATGATCAATTTAATAATAGCGGAAGCGGTTTGTCCTTCATCCCGCATATCCAAAGTATNGACTTTTCTTTTGATACAGAAAGACAGTCNGCGGGAGCTTTGGGCGCTAAAAAATTAATTAGTAACGATACTAAATTATCTCCAGATGTTAATTTAAACATTAGTGCGATAGAAACTTTTGGCTCTTTGTTTAATAATTATTTTGAATATGGAGACATGGTTAGAACTAATCTAAATGCGCAAAAAAATATTTACGCTTTTGTTGGTAGTAGTAGGGGTAAACCTGTAACAGGCGAAAGTGTGTCTGGTCAAGCTAGTATTGGTTTTGGCAATTGTTTTTTAAATAATATTTCAATGTCCCAAAATGTCAACGGATTATTGCAATCACAATATTCTTTTGTGGCNAGTAATATTGTTGGCCAAGAAATGAAAGAAAAGAAACAGTTCTTCAATAGTAATATTGATGACCATTCTGGAATATTTATTAANTCAANTAAATTAAAAGTAGCATCANCTGGAGNAATTACAGACGAATTGGGAAACAGGAGAGATAATTGTGTATTGTTGAGCGGTATAAGTGGCGCTACAGATGATGATGGTAAAGACGGATCAGCTAGAGCTTCTTTTGATTTAGGGCATCTTTTATTTCAAACATTTGGAAGCATTAAAACTGGAGTGGGGGGAAGTTCAAACGGAACAGAAATGAAGTTTTCCACAAAAGGTAATGCTCAGTTTAGTTTTGATATGTATATCCCAACACCAAGAATTGGTTTGGGTGCAAATGCAAACGAACATTATTCAGAGGGAGATTGCACGAATAATCCATACAATAATAAATTTCCAATGGGTTTGAGGGCATTTATTGGTGGATTTGGATTAGCAAGTTTAACTACTGGTGCGCCATTGGGAAAAACCGGAGAAGATATAAATTCACTTCCAGAAAACAGTGGGGTTAATGCAGATGATGGTAGGGGAGTGTTAGATAAAAATGTAAATACACAAGTACTTAGAACGGGAAAATGGTTTCACGTAAGCGGAATACAACAAAAAAATCAAGATGACGAAGAGGGTGGAGATAGAACAAGTCAAGGTTTGGCGCCTAATTATATTAGGGACAACCTTGGTTTAAGAATTTATTTGACCAGCGGTGTAAGAAAACCTGGGGCTGATCAAGAAAGTTTTACTGATGACGCAGATGGAGGCACAGTTGGAAGTACGTCTTATGGAAACATAGATGATGCTAATTGGAATAATTGTGTTGCATTTTTAGCTAACGTAAGTGGTCACGTATTTAGAAGTGGTCAATATAAAAAATTTACAGGGTTGGCGCCATCTGTTAATTTAACCGGCGGCACTGGTGGGCAAAGAGACCGTATGCTTATGACCATGAACAGAATGCAAGAATATTTTGTTAATGGTGATCAAAAAACAGGAGAGTCTATACCATATTACAACACAAATGTAAAAGTCAAAAAAAGAAGAAACGATATAGATTTAACTGAATATAGGGTTTTAAACGGAGAGGCTTTTACTGGATTCAAGCCAGAAATACCTACAAAACTTTACGCTTCTTTCGC
>JGI24004J15324_10000291_pt1 | contig 20178 bp, 29 predicted proteins | sample LinPmetageLP32_FD_15324 | JGI IMG/M metagenome (IMG submission 15324)
CTGTGCCACTATTATATGCTAGTGAACCACTTGCTGAAATACTTGCTCTTGCTCTAGCTGTTGTGAAATATTGATTACTTGATCCTTCGCTTACTGTGTCTGTATCGCCTTGTGTATAAGTTAAAACACCTGTTGAGTTATTGTAAGCTAACTGTGTGCTATTCTCACTGATTGCCCCTCTTGCACGTGCATTAGTAAAATATAAGTTAGTTGAACCTTCTGTAATCTCATCTGAATTATCTTTAGTTAGTATCTGTGAGGCTACGAATGCTTTTACACTTTGTTGTGATGGTGCTTTAGTATTTGAATCAGTAGACATATCATCTTCATCTAATAAATGATTTGATATATCTGAGACTGTTCCAGTGACGTTACCTACTACTGAACCTGTATATGTTAAACTACCACCGCCTACTTTTGTAATCGTATTCTCATCAATCTTTACAAACTCTGCACTTGCAGGATCACCTGCACCTACATAAAAGTCTGCTGTATTGGCATGTATAAAACCAGTGCCATTTGTTTTTATGGTTAGATTACCGTTTGATGAATCTTGATGTATTTGACCAGATATAATATCTAAGTCACCCATTTCTATTTTTGTAACTACGTCTAGTGTGCCACGAATATTTGTAGTCCCACTATTATCTGCTGGTCCTACATTAACTGTTGCATCTTGTATAACTGACGTTCCATTTGAACTTAATAAGGTTAAGTCTCCGCCACTTTGTATGCTTAAGTTATTTGTAGAACTTACTTTGATAGTTCCTGAATCATCTTCTAAAACTTTTTGATTGTTTACAAAAAGCGATCCCGGTCCTAAGTATAAATCTCTAAATCTTTTTGTTGTTGAACCTAAGTCAACTGCATCATCTGTAGTTGGTATAAGTGAACCAGCTATAGTTGTATTGCCTAATAAATTACCTGTTAAATCACCAGTTACGTTTACTGTGATTGTATCATTTAAGGTTATATCTATATCATCTGTTAATTCTGATAAAGATATATCATTACCAGTTGTTTTAATTCTACGTGCAGTAAGTGTATCACCTGAAATTGATTTAAGAACTTTTACGCCACTAGTTCCTGAATTTGCTATAGCAGTAGAAAAGACTTGCGTATTTACTGCAACTGATATGTCGCCTCCAGTTGATACTGAGACTGTATTTGCTGTGTCACTTACTGTAACGTTAAAATCTGTTTCGCTTACCGTTACTGTTGTCATTATCTCGTTACCTCAGGCGTTACTGTAGCTGTCCCTTCTAGTAGACGAGTCACTGTCGATCCACTTGTCCATTCGATATCGTAAACGAAGTCGCCTGGATCCATTGCAGATGTAACTGAGTTGGCCATAGTTGCTGTAACTATGCCAGCTGAACCATTGGTAATTGAAAATGTAAATGATGCTATTGCTGTTGCACTTTGATGTCGTTTTCGCACTTGACCTGCGAAAGAATCTGACGATATGTTTACTGCTGTATTACTTGAATCTTTTATAGTAATAATGCGAGAGAACGTAGCGCCTTGTTCTATTGTAATGTCTAATTTGCCTGATGCCATGCACTTACTCCTTTTAGAATATCATTTTAGATAGTTCTGCTAAAAAATATGCAAATAAGGCGATATATGCAATAGACATTAACCCATTTGCTAATTTATAAAATCTTGTTTTATGTTTTTCTTGTTCGTTCATGATATTTCCTTTGTAATTTAACTCATATCTATTTATGCTTGATTATTTTTGACGTTTTTCCAATAAATACTGATGAATGACATAACATTCAGGGAGTTGTTCATTTAGTCCTTTTTTCTGGGCATCTCCCACTTAAATCTTCACTTTTTTTATCAATAAACTCTCGTAGCGGTTCAGTGACTATACTAGCTAGTTCTTCTTTACCTATCCACTTCTGCCACTGACCATTAACTCTGTGTTCTGCTAAGTGTGGGCCACTTTTGCATACATTGATGTCTTTGATTTTTATTTTCATTACAAATACTCCGAATAATCTAGTTTGACTGTTTCTTCCTTCTTAGAAGACTTTATGCACATACTGTATTTTGGATTTTGTTTGCTATTGCTATTTGGCTGTAAATAACCATCCCAATGATAATCCATAAATCTCATATAGACATATGGATTGGCGTCTTTTACTATGAACATCATTGCAGTTGCATTAGGTAAGATTGGTCGTTGACTTGCTTCCATACCTTTAGTTCTTGGTGCTTTAAAAAAGCCTGCACTTGGTCGCTTATCAAAATAATCATGATTATTTTTAATATCAGCAATGGCATACTGAGTTTGTTTATAGAACGGATTACCTCTGTATTCTTGTGGGACTTGACGCAACCATCTTGCCGCCTCCCAATCATTTAAAATATTACAATGCCAATCTGTTGTCTGTTTATTTTCATCAGATACGCATAGCGAAAGTTTATAGCGAACGGCATTCGGTATCTCTCCATTATCAAATAAGTTCAAATAGATTGCAGAGTTATCGCTGTTCACTAGTTCTTCGGGTTTGTTCTTGATGTTAACTTCATAAGTTCCCATTACGTCAGTTATTTGTTTTCTCATGTCTTTAGTCCTTTTCCTTGTTTTTAAAGTCGTCCTCTCAAAGAGAGGTGTTCGGAGAACACTTGTTGTTCCATGTCTAGTAATCCATCAGTAGTTGACTAGTAGTTCTTGTAGTTTCTAGTAGTTAACATGTAGTAGAATGAGTGATTTTTAGCCATGTTGTTATTCCCAGTATTTATAGAATAACACGAATATGTGGTAGAGTCAACCTTTTTTTAGCCCTTTTTAAATAAAACAACCCTTGCAGACGGGAGTCATACAAGGGTTGAGTATAGCTATTAACTATTCAGGATTGAATATCATGGCTGTGAATATTCACAACTATTTATCCTTTTAGATACTACCAGTCATTGCGAAGGATTTGCATTCTTCACGTGATAACTTTTCTGCTAGTATTGGTTTGCTATCTGCATTGATAACTACTTTGCCTCTAGCACGTTTTGTATTGATGCCTGTATAGACACCCCAATATTCTTCTATGATGTTGTGCCAGTTACGTCTATTATGATTCTCATCTACAATATAACTTTTGTATGATTGATGAGTTTCAGCATTTACCATTTCTATTTCAAAATAGTCTGCTGTCTTTTGACTCTTGTATGGGCCTGATACGTTTGATAGAACCCAATATCCACTTAAACTACTCATAAGAAGACTCCTCAAAAGATTGCTTTCGCTTTTTCTTTAACATGTCTCTTATGCTTGATGCAACTGGTTCATCACTATTATTTGTTCTAAACATTGCTTTTGCAAATCCAACTTCATCAGAAGTAGGTTGCTTTATGCTTTCTAATACATTTGCAATGCGATTAAGATTCCAGCTGATTGATTTAAGATGATTAAATGAGATTAGTTCTTGTTCTAACTCTTTGATTTTACTTTTAGCACGACCTAGTTCAATGTCGCCTGAGTATTCTCTATCCCAGTATGCTTCTTCGTGTATTTGTTCTTCTGTTTTATTTGTCATTAGTTGTCTCTTTTCTTTTAGTTAATATTATATATTACTTGATTGTAATATAGTAGTTATTATAGCATGTTTATGCTATAGATGTCAAGCGTTTTTTCTTTGACAATGATAGTGTTGGATCACGCTCTTTTAGTATTTTATATAGTGTGCTGTATGTTATTTTATATCGCTTTACTAAGTCTTTCTTTAGACCATGATAGTATTCTACGTCAAACCAATCATCTTGTATTTGCTTACGTGTCTCATCTGGTATAAGATTTGCTACACACTTCCATTCTTGTGATCCTCTACGTGCTAGAATGTAATGGTCAGGGTTAACGCACAGTTTATTACCACAAGTATTCTTTACTCGTTCTTCTCTGCCGTCTAGTTCTCTGCCTATCTTTTCTTCCATCATCATTCTTGCAACAAGAACCATCTTCTTAGTTTTACGATTCCTAATCATAGGATAACCTTGTAAATGTTTTGCACCCTTCCACATCCAGTGGTCTCCTACGAACTCTATTTTATCCTTAATGTATTGTTCCATGTTTGCTCCATTTGTTATAAAACTTTACAGTTTTATTAGTTACTTCTTTGTATCTACGAGGCACATTGAAACGTTTCTCTTTCTCATTGTGTAAAGAGAATAATATGTTTACAAATAAGTCGCCATACATAAAAAGATGATATGCATAATCGCTTTCGTAATCTTCTAATAGTTTTCGTTTCATTTTGCTCATAATAGTTATATACTAACATAAGTATTTAGCAGAGTCAAGCAAATAGTATAGAATAAAGGTAAAAAAAGAGCCCTTTTGCGACTGAAAACAAAAGGACTCTTAAGGTCTAAACATGAACTTCTGGAAAATACTCTGTTAAGGAAAAAACAATGTATTCACATAATATTATTTATACATGTTGAGTATGTAAGACCAAAGCGCCAACCATGTCTTACATACTCTAGTATAATCAACAAGATAACCGTTAACCATGTCAGGACAACATCAGTTATCTTATCAAATCGATTGAACGGAGATTAGCATTCGCTAAAAATTATAATCATAACATTTATTCAATCTATGTATATACTATAACACGATTCGTGGTGCTTGTCAACATTTTTTTTGCATTTTTAGGTAAAAAAAGAGAGATTCTTAGAGAATCTCCCTTCTGTGAGTTAAGAAAACATGTTTTATCAGAACAATGTCTTATATTTAGTCAATATATGCGATTGCTTTTAGCTTTATAGCTAGTTCCTTTACATCCTTTTTACCAAATAGACCTTTTTTACCATCTTGTGGTAAGTGTATCTCCCATGCATTGGTTTTTGGGTGTAAAGATGTCGTAATTTTGACTCCTACAGGTATATTGTCTAGTGGTGTTCCACTTTCTACTAGAACTGTGCCTGCATAACCTGTTAATTTCTTTTGTCGTTGTCTAATCTTTGATTTAATTTCTTTAAATCGTTCTGGGTTTAGAACTTTGTGCATTTGCGCCTCACTTACTTAGTATTGTGACTTTGCTTCATACCTCTTTAGCTTGTCACGTGCCCACGCAAGTCCTGACGGTCCGCCCCATCCCATAAAAGCATAGTAACCTTTACCGTATTTCTTGCTGGCTCTCTGGCGCTCATAATCTTTTTCAAAACGAGATAAGAACCCTGCTATTTGGGCAATCTCATCTCTGTTAAATTCTTTTCCTGCGGCAATCTTTCTTGCTCTACGTAATCCTGTTGCAGTTCCCCATCTATAACTTGCCGCAACTGTGTCATTATAATCTAGTGCAGTCTGTGCCGCACGTCTCATCATATCATTTGGTTTATAAGGCATCTTGATTCTCCGGTTGTTCTGCCGCATCCCACATGTCTGCACATTCATCTAGTAAATGAGCATACTTGCTTTGTTTTTCTTTAGGTAGTTGTCTAAACTCTACGACAAATCTGTGCAAATCTTCTATGTCAATCCATCCTTCATCTGAATATCTATCCAGCATGTGGTCTAAACGCATAAGCGTATAAGAATGCATTGTATTTGCTTTACGTTCCATTACCCTGCACTTATCTTTACTGTGCCTGAATCGTTGTATAAACGTCCTGCTACTGATGGGTCTGATGTAGGTAATCCACTAAAATCTACTTGTGCACCTGTGACTTCTAAATGTCCATCTACTTTTAACTTCTCATCTATTTCAATAATATCATTACCATATGTAGATATCTTAGCAGTCTTTGGTGTTGCGGCGTTGTCAAAATCAAACTGTAACCCTACGCCTGTCATACCTATAAATGATTGTTTAGCATCTACGAATGCGAACTCACCACTGTCGCTACCTGCTGAAATCGTAACGTTTGCATCTGAACCTAAAACTATATTACCACTGTGTGAACTTACAAGAACTTTACCTACGATTGCGGCATCAGTTAAGCCTGTAACTGTAAGAGTATTTGCTGAATCATCATACGTAAGTGTCATGTTCGTGCCTGCTGTAAGCAAACCATTTACTCTATCGTCTACACGTTCTGATGTATGATATAAGTTTGTAGATCCTTCTGTAAGAACATCTGTATCTACTTGATTAGTGCCTGTTCCGAAATCTATTTTAGTAGCATCTACTGAATCTGCGGCTAGATTAGCAGTTACAATTTGTCCGGCGTTAAGTGCTCCTGGTGTAATAATGCTCATAGTTAATGATCCGTATCGTTTTTATTATCTGTTATGATAGTTTTATTGTTATCCCAATAAACATTTGTATCATACTCTTTCATATTTATTGTAATTATATGATCCGGTTTTACAACGGTCTTTAAGATACGATATAGCTTATCTGTTTGCCCTAGTGTAGTATTTGTAAACTTAACGACATCTCCTACTGCTAAGTCGATTAGTGTTGGGTCTACATCTACTTCGATTACAGAACTTTGTCTACTACTATTGATTTCTTCTGTTAATATTCTTGCAGTCATTTCTGCATTAGTAGTATAAGCTAGTTCTATATCTTTTGTTAACTTTAACCCATCTTTAGTTGCACCTTGTAGAGTAGAAGATTCTACTATAGATATATCTTCTTGGTAGTTAAAGCCACTGGCTTCATTTGGAAATTTTGCTCGTATATGATTAAGTAGTGTCTTTTTATTTGCTTGAATAAAGTTTATAGTGCCAACTATATTGTCATCATTGATAGTTACTGAGGATGGAGTAGTTACTCTATCTTGTATGAACTTGTAAGTGTCACCAGTGATTAACCCACCTCTGCATGTAGTAAAAAGAGTTTCTAAGTTTTCTAACAGGGGTCTATCTGTGTCTATATAAGCATGAGCTTCGTATCTTGTAACTGCTGTAGAGTCTGATGCCGTCTTTGCTACAGTTGCCGCATTGTATGATGCACCACTATTAAACGTTGTTGTGTCGAGAAGCCCAAATGGTATTGCCTTTCCGTATAGAGGATTAATTAGATAATCGTATATACAACGTGCCGGTTCCGCGGAGAATGTAAGTGTGGTATCGTGGTCACTACCAATAGCGGGAAGTTTCTTTCCTTTTACTGTGTATGTAATTTGTGGAAGACCGCCACCAAACTTATCTTGGTCAAACTTAATGACAAGATATACGTAAGCAAGTTTATTTCCTACTGCTGTAGAGGGCCAATCATCATGCTCGTCAATGTTATCTAAGTTAGAAAAAGTATGTGATGCTAGTGCACCAGTTTGTGAGCCATCTTTAAAATGTATGTCTATAAAGCCGTTAAATGCAGATTCTATTGACCAACTAGCACCGTTATTTGAACTTGTAGCGGCTAATTCATCTGCTAGATATAACTCTGTGCAACCTTCTATTGGTCCTTCGCATAGTGCTTCTACAACGTGAAGATATATGTTTTCACTTCCGTCTGATGCAATAAAGACACGTGTGCCTCCTATACGTCTTTGACCATATACAACAGGAATAGGGGATGTTGTGCCTGCTTTAGTTACAAGAACTCCTGCTATTTGATTTTGCTGTTGTTGTTGCTTACGCTTAATGGCTTTTGTAGCTAGTGCTACTGTGCCTATAACTAAGACTGCACCTACGATTGTAGCTACTGTCCCTACAAAGCCTAATGCTGTTCCGATTGCAGTTGCCGCCGCTATTGCTGGGCCTGCCTGTGCTGAACCTGTTGCTAGTAATAATCCTGCGAATGCTAGTAGTAAAGCCTTACCTAATATCATTGATTTCTCCTGTAAACTTGAAAGTCATACAGTGACATTTCATGTATATGTCTTTGCTTTATCATATCATCATGTGGATCAGCAACCATAACTGTATTATTATAAATGACAGGCCAATACATGTCATACGTTATTCTGCTATCTGTATTCTTTACCACTGCAATATCTCCAGTTTCAATCTTATTTACACTTTTACATGTGTAGTCTAACTCTGCAAACCATTCAGGTATCTTTAACTGTCTTGCTACTCTAATTGCTTGAACTTTATTAGAGTAAGTTCCTGCTAATCTACCTAAACCATGTGGGTCAGTCCACGTTGGGTTAGTAATCTTTACAAACTGATATAGAAGCTGATGACAATCTGTGTGACCCCATACAAACGATTTGCCTATGAGATCCTTTGCCCAAGCATCTATTATGTTTTGCCCCACTTTACATCCTTTTGTGTTTCTGTTGCTTTATCAAAGAAGGTATCTCCTGAGAAAAGTATTTTTTGTTCTGTAGGGTTACTGTGTCTACCACTTTGTGCTTCAAAGTCTGCCCAGTGCGAAGTTGCACTAACGGCAAGAGTAGCAGTTTGTCCTTTCCAATCTTCTGTTAATCTAGGCTGGTCTAAACGACCATCAAAGACTAAAATAGCTGTGCCAATAAGTTCGTGATTATTACCAATAACCGCTCTGTGAACGAGAACACGCCTATCGATGTAATCGAAATCAAGGAATAACTTAACATTTGCACTCTCCACTCCACTTAAAGTAATCTCTATAGATTCTATTTTAATTGTTTCTTCTTCTGTGATATCACCTACACCCATCATACCACGTGTAGATACATAAGTGTTGCCACCATTTGTAATATCTACTGGTGCATCTGTTAGATATAATCTTTCTGATGCTCCGCCTATACCTTGAAACTCTAGTAAGTTTACAATGTTAAAACTTTTAGTAGCAAGTTCTGTTGCGGTTGCTGATGCTACACCTCTTGACATTATATTGCTTCCCTAAATTTAAATTGCATTCTGTAAATACCTGCGGCATCTACTGTATAATCTAAGAATGAATCTTCTAAGAATGCTTTAACTAGCAAGTAATTCTTTGCAGTAGCGTCTTGTGTTTTGTGATTTAAAACAATAAAGTCACCTGATTGATCCGCTACAAAAGGGGGTTCAACAATATAAGGGACTCTACCATATATGTCTGGTGTTTCATTACCAACGCCTACAATTTGATAAATCTTTTTAGCTTGTGCAGAAAAGAAATAAGTGCCATCAGGAATACGTATTGTCGCTGGGCTATGTCCACCTAATATCATTAAGTCTGAACCTTTAGCGGCACTTTCAACGGTCATTCTTGTAGACCAATTACCTATATATCCACTTGCTGATGAGTCAGTTGCGTTTTGTTCTGATGACCAATTACCTACATGTTGAATTGCTTGTGAAGGAATGTATAACTGCATTGGCAGTGTATTGCCTTTAAAACTTTCAAACTTTTCTATGTAGTGTTGTGCCTCAGTTTCGTTCATTGGCGGATACTCAAACTCAAATCTAAATCTATGTGTAGCAGTTCCTATTGTAGTTGTCTTAAGACCTTTTGATGTAGTTTGTAGTGAAGGTCTTTCGCTTACAATTCTTACAACTGCTGGATCTGTTCCCGAACCAAATGCTTTTGAAGGCCAGTTACGTTGTGTAAATAATTTATCTTCGTCTGATGTTGCACTTATAGTATGCGTATGACCTTTGTTAACTAACGAAGTTGATGGGACTGCAAATGCTGTGTCTATGTATGCACTTGTAATACCGAGTCCTTCAAAGAACTCACTTTCTTTATCTGTAATATCTACAGTTGCTTTTTGTCCTTTACCACTTAGCGAACTGCCACTATTAGTTCTAAATAAAACTCTTGGTGTTATCATTGCTGTAGTTAATGGTTGCTTAAGAATAAAATATAATTCAAAATAATCATCTGCTATTGTAGAATAATCCCAACCACCTGATACTGATGTTGAACCATCACCGGCTGTTCTTGCTGTCGCCGTCACTGCCGTAACTGCACCACCTGATGTAGTTACTGAAAACTTTGCTCTACGTAAATCAAACCATTTAGTAGAAGTTTCTAATACATCATGTCCAGAATATATGTCATTTACTGAGAAGTCTGAACCATTTGGATTTAAGTCATCGTGATAAGTGTTAAAATCGTAAATGTGAAGTAAGGTTGCTGGATACTTACCATCACCTACTTCTGCTTTAGGGTCATCTGATATTCCAGAACCTGTAATTGCTGTAACTTGATGACTACTATTGGTTGTAAGTTCTACACCAAAGTCATCTGTGCCTATAAGAGTTGCTCCCGTAGATGCTGATGTTGTGATGTATGACGTATAGTCAAATGCTAAGAAAGGCTTTTGCTTGTAAATTATTGTATCGATATCGTATTGTATCGATGGTAGTAGTATAATATCTGTTGCCGCTACAACTTGTGCCGCTGTTTTATTACCTGTTGAACCAATATCAAATGCAATAAATGAAGTATTAGAGTCACTCCAAAACTTAGATTGTGACCAGTTGTAAATTTGACTTACATTTGCAAATGCTAATGGATTGTTTAATTTTACCTCTACGTTATCTGTATTGAGACTTCTGCCCCAATGGTCAAACATGACTGCATCCCAATGTGCAATAATCTTATCAGTCATTTGCTTTAGTGTATATCCATTTGGATTACGTTGTGAATCACCTACTACGTTTGCCGCATCTAGTGATTGGTATAGTGCTTCTCTGCTACAGATAAAAGGATATCTGTCTTGCATTGCTTGACTTGAAAAGTTTGCTCTGCTGGTATGTTGAAATGTTGTCGAATAATGTTGTAAATTAAATGCCATTGTGTCTCCTTAACCTAACGGTCCAGATGCGCCTCTTCTATTATAGGCTTCTTGCACCACGCTTGTTATAACTCGTTTATTTGATAGTAAGAACTCTACGCCAGTTTGTGTATCTACAGCATTGATTGTAAAGTTTACAGTAGGAGCAGTTTGTGTTCCTATTTGAATGTCATCATTTGCGATTACGTTACCTGAAGTGTTCGGAACAAATAACTCAGGGCCTCTTTCTCCTACGACATAAGGTGTATTTGCTTTTGCCGGTCCACCGTCTGCTAAGAAGCCTCCTAATAACATGCCAGCTCCTGCTAACATACCGAAGCCAGGAAGAAAAGCACCTAGTCCACCTAGTAGTGAACCAAAGCCTCCGCTTGCTCCTCCGCCTGAGATTCCCATGATTGCACTTTGAATATTTCTAATTAATGGTGATACGATAAAGTTTTGTATAAGTGCGTTTACAATTTGCTTTACAACTGATAGTGCAATGTCTTGCATAGCTTCGAAACCATCTTTCATTCCAAACACAACGTCTGTCATAGTAGATGATATAGTTGCACTCATGCTTTCGAATGCACTTGAAATATCTAATGCAGTTTGAATACCTCTGCCTGTAACTGTATCACTTAAGGTTATACCGAATGCTTCTGCTACCTCAGAATAATGTTGAACATCAATCGCACCTCTCTTAAATGCTTCATTTAAGCCTGCTTGAACACCTTTATTTCTGTTTGATATTCTTACATCCTCTACACGTGCATCAGCTAAGCCACCGTATATGTCAAGAAGTTCATCGATTGTTTTAATTTGTTGTGCAGTCATTGAACCTGCATCGATGCCTAAACTTGCGGCAACTTTTTCTCTCATCTTTTGAATATTAACACCTACTGCCAAACCTGCGGCTTGTGTCTTTTCTTCCATACCTTTACGCATGAGTTCAAATTCTTCAAGGACTTCTTTACGCATATCAGGAACAATAGATCCACCGACAACTTTCATATACATGTCTGAGAAAAAGCCTTTAACGCCTTCTGTGGCTTCCATTGCTTTAGACTTCATCGAGTCTGCCATGCCAGTTACACTTTCTGTAACTCCACTTGCCATGTCTGACACTTTATCTTTAACACCACCTGTAATATCTGTAATAGCTTTACCTACTTCTTTTACACCATCTATAAAGCCTGTAATCTTTTCTACAATTACTTCGATTGCATTTGATACTGCTTCAAGAGTTGTTTTGAATATTGGTAATGCTTTTTCATAGATAGGCCCTAATGCTTCTAATAGAGTTATTAGTGCGTCTGCTACAAGACCAATGACAGGGAATACAATATCTGTTAAGACAACTCCTATAGCTTCGAATATAGGTTGTGCCGCCGCAAATCCTTTTTGAACTTTCTCAACGATAGGCGGTAATGCCGCTAGAGCATTCTCTGCCAGTTGAACTAGTAATGGTAGTAGCGGAGTAATAGCTTCCGTCATAACTTTACCAAGAACTTGTTTAATTCTTTCCATTGTATCGCCAAATACTTCTGCATTCTGNGCCGCTTCTAGCGGGACAATGTCTGTATTTGCCGCAACATCTTTTAGTGCCTCTTCTACGCTTACGCCTTTGTTTGCTAAGTCTTCGAAGATACCAACAATCTTAGGACCCACTCTCATACCTAAGATTTTAGATGCTTCGTCCATTTCGATTGAGCCATCTTGAACCGCTTGTGCAACTGCTTCAAATAGTTCTGGTGCAGTTTTCAAATCACCGTTTGCGTCCATTACAGAGTCGCCTAACTTACCCATAATCTCAGCATATGCCTTATTACCTTTGGCACCTTCTGCTAATCTTAATTGTAAGTTGTTGAATGCTCTATCTGCCTCTTGTGCTGATAGACCACCTTCTGCTAGTAATTGTGTTGCAACTTGAAAGCCTGCAAAGCCTTCTTGTGTAGCGGCTCCGACCATTCTTGCACGTTTTGCCAAGTCATCCATTTCACCAATTCTATCATTGATAGCTGTGATACCTTTGAACACGGCAAAGCCAGCGGCTGCCACACCAAGAGCGGCTTTTATTTTGCCGCCCATACCAGTAAAGCCACCGCCGGTTGTAGCCGCGGCAGATGTAACTCCACTTAATTTATTTTGTATATTACCGAGAGCGCCTGACGCCTGGTCCGTTGCCGATATGATTAGATTTATGTCGCTCATTCTTTTGCTCTCTCCTTAGTAATTCAAAGTATGCACCCCAATATTTTATTTCTTGGACGCTGAGTTGCATCACTTCTTCAACGCTTTTACCTATTTCTTTTGCGAGGAAGAAGCAGAATCTGAGTTCTGCGTCCTTTTTGAGTTTCCCACAGGGTCACCCAATTCATGTTCTTTTAATTTATCGCTTTCGCCCATAGCTGTCACGATTTTTAAAATAACATTAGGATCAACTTGATTCATCAATATTGGTTTTTCCATCTTTGAAAACATTTTGTTTCCATCTTTGTCTAATGCACGAATCAACATCATCTCTACTAAAGCGTCTGCTGATTTACCTGCGTTTTGTAATTCTATTACTGCACTCTGAGAAGCGAAGTTTAATCCTCCTACTTTCCAATATACAGTTGTATCCCATTCTGGCACTTCAAAACTTTCCATGCCTTGATTAGATATTTCTGCAAAGTGCATCTTTGCTGTGTCTAAAACTTTTGTCATTTAAATAGTCCTCTTTTCTTTATTTTATATTTACCACTAGCGTTAAATTGTAATATTTTTTCGATAGTAGGTTTCGTCATACCCTCTGGTGCTTGGGACGAATGTCCTTTGTTCAGTGGGTCAATATAAGGGACAGCATTGCTAACTGTGTTAACCATGTTGCCCCTTACTAAGTTCCAACCGCTTTTTGCTCTGCCGGTATCTACAGGAGTTACTGCTTTCACTTCTGTAAGCACATCAGTAGTTACCTCATCGAGGACTTTCTTAAGTGCTTTTTTTAAATCGACTTTGCCTTTAACGGTTACTCTCATTACTACGCCCCGTTAGGGTTGTTAGTTCCGTGATCCACAGTGATTGGACCGGTTCCAGTTACACCAATTGATGCTTCTACCATGCCGTCTACACTTGCCGTGATTGCACGGGATGTGATTAGACATGATGCCTGATAACCGATTTCATCGTTGCTGTCGCCAGCTGGCCAGAACTTTATAGTAACTTCAGTTGTGCTTGGCGCCAATTGAGCGTCAAGTGAACCTGATTCTGTAAAGTTTGCACCTGCTGTATCATCGATTGTCCAAAAGACATCGATAGATCCAGACCACGATTTAAACGTTGGTTTATTTGTTCTGAAAGCTACGCCGCTAGTATTCATAGTCGTTGCGTCAATCACTTCTTGCGTTTCCTCAAATGAGAATGAACGAATCGAAGCAACTGGAACATCGGCTACATAAACTATGCCTTGACTTCCGGAAAAGATATTTAATGCCATTGCTGGTCTCCTCTTGTTTAAGTGTTACCTTTATTGTAAGTATATTGAATACTTACAGTCATTGTTTGCTTTATTGTGGGAAATGCAGTTTCTTGCATGTCCCCAACCGTTACTAATTCAGTTAGTTGAGCATTCTTATCTCTAGTGCGATCCGCTTCAAGTTTCTCCTCGATAGCTTCAATGATATTAGACATTTGTGTTTGCACATCTGTCGTTTTCTTTTTGCCATCTAAGTGAACAGAAATGTCAACGGTCATAGTAGCCAATCTCCATTCTCTTGCAATGTCTTCTTTTGTTTCGTCTGTAATTTCTATACCTACGAAAGGATATGAAGTTCTTGCAAGTCTTTGAAAATCTTCTGGTTTAGTAGAGACTTTACCAAGTCTAGGTGACTTAATGGTTTTTAGTTTTGCTACAACATCATCTAAGATTAGTTTTCGCTTACTATTTGCCATTATCTGTATAACCTTTCTTTAATAAAATCTACTTCGCCTGACTCATATACACCATCGCCATCTAAATCATAGGAAATCCCAGCGGCTAAAACCGCTGAGAATTCTTCATGATATCTTTCTTTATAGAAAGTCATCTGTCTTTGAAATGTATCGTCTGCTTGAAAATTAGAAAGTCTCGGAAGAATGTAATATGCTAACGCATGATAAATGGTAGCTCTTTTCCACTCTGACGCTATTAGTTTCGTCTTATCGAAGTTAGTGGGATCATGTGAGATACTCCACCAATCTGCTTTAATACGTCTTTGAATGTCTCCTTCTGAACGTGTAAGTTCTACTGTGAAACTTTCAACACCATGGTCAAAGATATCGGGAACTATCGCTACTAAATCTTCATCTATTGCATATGCCATACTTTACTCCTAACTATTAAATATTAGCTTTCGTTTATAATTAAAACGCCACGGTTGCCAGCATCGATACCACCAATACCTGCGTGTAGAGAAGCAACAACGTCTGAACCAACTGCTTCGGCTCTACGTGCGATTTCTACATCTACATTTTTCTGCATAGCGATTCTGAAAGCGTCTTGTGAGAACACAGCCGCTTGAACGTTATGAGAAGATAGACCTACGTTAGTGTCGTTTAGGTAAGATGTTGTGAATAGATCCACACCAGCTACTGTTCCTAAAAAGCCACTTGCCATAGCTGTATCTTGGAAGTTACCACCAGCAAATGCGTTTGAACCAATGTTGTTCATTAATTCTGCATATACTGCCGCGTTAACTAGACCGTAAAGTTTACCTGTCTCGCCATTGCCACGAATTGTGCCGATAGCTTTCATAAGTTCGTTTACAGTTAAGTCTCCGCCTGAAGTTGCGTTTTCTTGCTCTGTGCAACCGGCCATGTTAGCCATTACATCTAAGTCAAATTTCTTCGCAACTGCATTACCAAGAACACGACCTACTTCTTGTGGGTCGATATTACCTAAGTCTCTTAGGACTGTTCTTGCCGCATATAGGTTTGTTGCTACTAGGTTTTTTGCTCCACCTGGAGTAGTAACTGCGATGTCAACTCCTGGATCTGCTTCTGAGCCTACTTTAGTTGCATCAACTGATGTTAACTCAGGAACCTGTAAAACACCGTTTGGTGCGTTTACGATAGGAATGATGTTACCACCTAGAAAAAGTGATGCTTCGTGTGCCGCGTATACTGTAGCGGCTTTTACTGGAACGATTAATGCGTCCGAGTTTAATACTGACATATACTGGTCAGTTGTGCTTGCGCCTTGTGCCATTTCTGGTCTCCTCTTATAATTTGCCTGCTTCTTTCAGGGTTTTATATTTTGCCCTATCAGCAGACTTGGTTAAGTCTAATGAACTAAGTTCTATTGAAGAACCTAAGTTATTACCTACGTTCCCAGTAGAACCTTGAGAAATCACTCCGCCAGGTGTGCTTCGTAAAAAATGTGGGTTATTATCTAACCATTCATTTACAAAACCTTCTATGCTTCGTGGTTCCGCTGTCTCTGGATCGTATAAGACATTCTTATTAGTGTCATATACGACAGGGCGACCTGTTTCGTCTAAGCCTACATTTGCTTTAAGCAGTTGTGCTACTTGTTCTGGGTTAACAGCATTTCTGCTACTAGCCGTTGCAAGTAGTGTGCCATCTACTTTCATGCTTGTAAGTTCTGAACGAAGTGTGTCGATTTCTGATGAGTATTTGTTCTTTTGAGATTTCAAAATGTCATCGAATTCTTCACGTTTCTTCATCGCCTCTAATTCACGTTCTTCCTCAGCCGCTTTTAGATCCTTATATTCATTCATATCAATATCTGAGAAACGTCTTTTGTATTTCTCTAATCTTGCTTGAACGATTTTATCTACATCTGCTTGTGAGAAATTACGTTCTTCCTGGTGTTCATTATTTGTGGGAGTAGCACCAGTATCTACTTCTTTATCAATCCCGCTTGTCTCGGTCATATCGGTCATACCTATAAACTCCTTTATTGTATTTATTCAATCTAATTTTTAGTCTTAGATTTTGGCTTTTTCTTATCCTTAGCGGCAGTTCCGGCTTTACGACCTCCACCTCCGCCTGTTTTACGAGGATTAGAATTCTTTCCACGCATTATGATTGCTGGATCATAACTTGTATTAACTGTTGTCTGTATCTGCATCTTCTATGCTCCTACGTGCACCATCTATATCTGATTGTATCATTTCAGGATGTAATTGCAACATTCTTTCGTCCGTTAATCCTTCTTGAATCATAGATACGATATGTTCTCGTCTATTTTCTTGATTAGTCACAGGATGTTGCATATCTGCTTCATCTACTGCGTCAACACCTTCTATTTCTCTAAAGATATCATCTAGTTTGTCGCCATCTTTGACTGTAATCTTAGCGATTTGCTTGTGCATCTCTGCAATATATTGTGGTGATGTAATACCCATCTTAAGTGATTGACCAAGAAGGGCTAAGTCAGCATGTTCGTCACGTAAATCAAATGTCTTTTGATATTCTACGTTAAATTCATTATCTGGTTGCATATTGCCCCATTTAAAGAATAACTTCCATATATTCCACTCTGTTGCTTCCATTTTAGCAGATTTATCAGCAAGTCTGGCATTTAATTGCTCAAACTCTGTGCTTAATGCTATACCACTTTTAACTGATAGACCTTTTGCCGCCATGATAGCGCCTAGATTGGTTGCTCTTAAGAACGCTTCAATGTGAACTTTAATCATGTCTACAATACTTCCAATATTAGTTCCAGAAGGTTCGATTAAGTAAGGTTTTAGTGCAGGGTCTACAGCATTATCTAAATTGATTACTGATCCTGCTCCGGCTGTAGCTTTAACTTCTTGTGTCTTTACAAGCGTTGGGTGATTTGATATTCTCACTGCTTGTTCAGACTCAGATAGTAAGTTAAAACATACTTGTTGTATTTTTGCTACATCGGCAATGTCTGTTTGACCTACACCTAAATATTGTGTAGGGTTTGCGTAGTGAACTACAAATGGCACTTGACCGATTGCGTTCTCATACACTTCTGACCCTATAATCTCATCATCTTTTACATGATAAACACCAATCTGTTCTGGTGTCCACTCAATGTATTTGTAACTATCTTTGCCACGCCATTCACGTGTCTTTACATAAATTAATTTCTCTGCACCATTGGGTTGCGTTTGATATTGCCAATCGCATACATTTTCTGGTGTAAACATTTTAAGATATGGTCTGATGTCGTTTGCAATCTCTTGCTCACGTGTAATGATTCCTGGAACGTTGCCTTTTGTGCAAAGTATCCATACATTACCGTAGATTGTTGCCATGTCATTTGCTTCTTTCATAAAGTCGTCAAAGTCTTTGCCAGTAAAATCTACATCTTCCATAAACTTTTTAATTGATGTATCGTCTGCAAGATAACCAAATGTTCTTGTAGGGGTTGCTCTAAATAAAAAACTTCTGTATGTGTCTACAGTTAGTTTTACCATGTTGTCTAACGCTGTGTATTCTAGTCGTTGAAGATATTGATTCCCGGGTGCATCATCTTCAAAAAGATACTTACGTAGCATGCCTAAGGAAGCGTGTCGATAATCGAAACCACCTAAATATGAGGCTCTGTAATAGTTCCACCTTCCCAGGTTCGCTTCATAAAGCGGGTGTCTATATTCTATGTCCATTAATAAACTCCAAATGTTGTTTGTTTATCGGGCTTTACTTCCCGTGTTACGGGATACATGTATTCGACACAGTAAGTTCCTGCATCAAAGGCGTGATCCCATTCGCCTTTATTAGGGATTTGAGTCCCTTCTTTATATGTATAACGTTGAAAACTTTTTATCAAATGTTTACATTTAGGATCTACTAATAATCTACGTTCACCTTTTGCATTCTTTAATAAAGAGTTACAAGCATTAATACGGTCTCTTACTGCAGGATGTTGTCGCTTATACTTTACTGTAAAGCCACTATTCTGTAGTATCGATATATCTGTTCTCCCACCTGCACTTGTCTTACGAGCCGCGCCTGAGGGATCTGGAAATACCATTATTGAATGTGCTGGATATCGGGTGTGAATTTCCTGACACATTTCGTCTGTATTTGAATCGTGAATTACGATTTCATCTACAGCATGTAATCCTGTTTTGGTCTTACAAAATATAATAGCACAACAGGGTGAGACGTTAAAGTCCATGCCAATATATAAGAATTTCGCTGGGTTCGGCTCAGTATACGGTCTTATGTTATCCTCTGTAAAGTTATATGCAATCAAGCCTCCGCTAAAAGTCTCAAATGACGCTAGATACTCTGCTCTAAACGTCCTCTCATCTAAGTCTCTTTTAGCCGCTTCGATTTCACTTTCAGGGACATTACCGCCATCTAGTGTTGTCCAACTATAGCTCGCCCAGTCAGGGTCTGTAGACTTACCTAAGTCGTATAGATCCTTAAACCAGTTGGTTATACCTTTGGGTGTTCCACAGAATAACGCACTACCTGGTGGCTTCTGTGCAGAAAGCGCCGGACGAGTTGCTTCATACCATAACTCTGGTTTTAAATCAGCGGTCTCATCAAACACGATAAAGTCATAACCACCACCTCTTAGAGAGTCTGGGTTATCTCCTGACTTAAGTGCTATTGTGCTTCCGTTTACCAAATGTAACTCCAATCTACTTTCATTAGTTTTAGCAATCCAGTTTAGTCTACCTAATCTGTTTTGCAAATCTTTCCATATAATGTCTCTACACATTTGATATGTAGGTGCAATATATAAACATTTTTTACCAGGTAATCTGGCAAACTTTGCTAACTCACGCACTGCTAAGAATGTCTTACCAGTTCGTCTTCCAGCAGACATAATTCTAAATCTTGCTGGATCATTAGCTACAGATTCTTGCGCCTTATTCAGCGGCATCATCTGTCCAAGGTAGCACAGTAGCATCTGATTCTGATATTGGGTTATCACTTTGATTTAAAAGATTCTTCCCTAACCAAATAAGCATTACTGCGTTTCCTTTCATTGCGACTTCGATTTGCTTACGTCTTAATCGCATTTTACCGTCTGCTTTCCCTTTGTCTATAATACCCGAGAAATTCTTCTTTAAGGTATCTTCTGACACTCCTACAATATCCACCATTTCTTTCATGGTGCAATGTATAGAAGCTAGTTTATAAAGCAATTCGGTGTCAACCTGCTTCTTGGGTCGACCTACTTTCTTTTTCTCATCCGTATCAGACATCTAGTGTCTCCTCCTTTTACACCTGAGTTAGGTTTAAAACATATTTGCTATCATAGGCCCTAATACACTTGCTACTAGTAATCCTAATACTGCCCATATTCTTGTGTCAATCTTGTCTACTTTACGTTCTATTCTATCGATATCTTCTGACATATGTGCTAAATGATTGTCCTTGATAGTTGTAATATCTTGTTTAAGTAGTGCAATTTGTGTATCATATGACGAATTTACAAACTGCGATTGTTTTGTTTTTAATTCTGTATCTGTATTTCTCTCTGTTTTAATCATTATGAACTCGCAATGTTATCGCCAGGAGAATGCATCTTCTTCCAATTACTGCCATCGAAAAAGGCCATACATTTTGAACCTGCATTACCATCTGTNATATATGCTGATGCACCTTCAT
>JGI24004J15324_10000293_pt1 | contig 20107 bp, 24 predicted proteins | sample LinPmetageLP32_FD_15324 | JGI IMG/M metagenome (IMG submission 15324)
TATTTACACAATGTGCATTCTTAAGTCCAGAATTATTAGGTTTTAACAGTTATCTTGCTTTTAGAAATAGATATGCTGAGATGACAGATATTCCTGTTGGTTCTGGAAGGTTTGTAAGTGTACCTAAATACTACAAAAGATTAGAAGAACTAGAAGAAAAAATGAAGAGTTTTGCTACCAGAATACGTAAGGATCAATGTTTAGATCTTAAACCTAAGGTTAGATCTAAGAGATATATAGAATTAGAAGGTGAGGGTAAAAAAATATATGAAAGACTACGAACTCATGCACTTGCTATTGTAGAAGATAGTACAATATCTTTTTCTAACAAACTTACAGAAATTATTAAACTACACCAGGTATGTAATGGTTTTACCAAAGATGATGATGGCAAAATATTACAACTACATAAATCTAAACTTTCTGCTCTCGAGGAGACATTAGATGAAACTGATGGTAAAGTTATTATCTGGGCTAATTATTTATATAACATTCATGAAATTAAAAACTTTCTAATAGACAAGTATGGCCCAGAATCTACAGTAAGTATTTATGGAGAAGTTAGTGTTGAGGATAGAAAAAATGCTGTTGATCGTATTCAAACAGATGACAAATGTCGTTTTTTGGTTGGTAATCCTACTACCGGTGGCTTTGGTCTCACTCTTACTGCTTGCAATACTGTTATCTATTTTAGCAACAGCTATAACTTAGAAGTCCGAATGCAATCAGAAGACCGTGCTCATAGAATGGGCCAAAAAGGTACTGTTGTTTATATTGATATTGTAGCCAGAGGTACATTAGATGAAGCTATCATGAAGTCTTTGACCAGTAAAGGTCAAATTGCTGCTAAAACTTTAGGTGAAGAAGATCTTAAGAGTTGGCTGCTGTAAGTTTATTAAACTGTTCTACTCTTTCTAAAAATTTATCTCCGTATTCTTTTAAATCTGATTCGTTTAATTTAAATTCTTGATACATTAAATCTCTAGTGCAAATAGATATTACTCCTTGTTCTATTGGTCCATAATTTTTAGTATGCGCTAAATAATAAGCTCCAAGTTGATACTTGTAATCATCTACCCATTCTTCTTTTTTTGGCCTGTTAGATTGTTTCCAGTCTACAATGCTTGGTTTTCCATAAGCAACACAAGATAAATCTGCAGTACCTGCAAATTTGTTTTCATATTCTAAACTTATTTCATTACCCCAAACTTCATCTATTTTNATATTATCTAAAATAGTTTTNGCCATCATTCTNGGNTTAGATCCTTCTTCCATAGCATTGTAATAACCTTGACCTGTTAAATGATATTCAAGCACCTGGTGCATTTCAGTTCCAATAGCTGATGCTTGTTGCATGATACGATCTGCCTCTGCATTTCCAACTTTACGTCTCCAGTTATCGAGAAAACGTTTATCTTTAGTAGCGCCTAGTATGGTTGTTACACTTGGTACTTTTATATTATCTACTAAATATTTACGTCCTGTTGTGTCTGAGAATCTATTGTAATGTTTGTAAGGATACTTCTTTACTAACTTCATGTAAACTTTGTTACATCATATTTGCTACTAAAGCCAGAATAATCGCACCACCAGCCGCCATTAACATTTTTTCTAATCTTAGTATTCTATCTTTTATTTCTTTTATTTGTTCAAAAGTCTGCTTTTGCATTAACCTGCAAATCTTTTCGTGATTATCTATTCTATCTATTGCAGATTTTCTAGCCACGTCTTACTCCCCTGTTTGCGATGGCTTGTCCCGAATTATCATCTGGAAAAAGAGCAGCAAATTTTTGTGGATCTACTTGTCCGGTAGCCGGTGGTACTGGTGCTGTAGGAGCTTGAGCTACTGGATCTTCAAGTTGTAGGTCAGCCATAATCATTTTTTCTTCTTGTTCAATCGGTGCTTCTTCAGCATTAACCATAGCTTCGTTTTGTGTCGCTGTAGATAACATTGTTACAGCATTATTATCAGTTTGCAGGTCACCTGAGGTACCAGAATAGTCTTGTGCGAACAAAGTTTCAAAAGTATTTTTGGGAACTGTTTCTTTATTATAATTTGGTGAAGGAACTGAAGTCTGTAGTTGTCCCATTCTTTCAGTAATTTCTTCTGGTGTTACGGTTTTAGGGTCAACTCTTGGAATATCAGCGTCACCTTCTCTTAAGTAATTAACCAATCTTGCAAATGCTTCTCTTTTTTGTGTAAGACCAAGTCTACCAACTACTCCTGGTGACTGTAAAACGTTTGCTGCTGTTTGTATATCTCTACCTTTAAAGTATCTTCTTCCAATACCAAGAACGCCTGGCACACCATTACCAACTTTTTGACCCATCAATAATTTAATTTGTTCGTCAGGCATTAATGCATCATTAAAAGCTCTCATAGCTACTGGATCTGAAAGTATTTGACCTGCACGTCTTCCAAGTAAAATAAATAATGCTGGTGCAAATGGGTTAATAGCTGCAGAACCTCCAAGAACTAAAGCTCCTGTAAAAGAATTAAGACCACCTAATTGTAATCTTCTTTGCATGAAAGTTGATGTATCAGCAATTGGTGTATCGGATATTGCTTTCATGTAAGTTAAAAACTTTTCAAATTCTTTTGCTTGTGCTGGTCCTCCTAAAATTTCAGTCATTTTTGATTTAGCTACATCATCAGTAATGTCACTTATTCCTAAATTTCTCATAAATTTATTTATATTAAAATTTGCTGTGTCTTTCGGACTAAATTTTATTTTAGTTGCATCGAATATGTTATTTCCTGTTTTTACTTTATTAATACTAAAATCTAAAAATTGATCAGTACCTTCTCCTTTCAAAGCCATTGCTTCCATTACATCTACAGTTCCATTTATTCCAGCTCTAACAGTAGATTCTTCCATGATTTCATCTAGCATTGATCTACCCGCAGGAGAAGCAGCTGAATCAAAACTTTTTATATATGAGTTAAACATCCATCTTGCTTTTGCAGCATTAAATAATGCTTCTCCACCGACCTTTGTAATCCCTATACCTTTTCCTAGGATTTTTTCTTGATGCTATTTTAGTTGCTCCTAATAATTGTTTTAATTGTAAAACTGCATCTGTGTCACCACGTGTAAATACATCATTAGCTACATCATTAAAAAATCTTTGAGCTTTTTTCTTTTGCATTCCACCAATTCCAGCTAAAGCTTTATTTGTAAATGTTGTTGCGTTGTAGTCTCTAAATACTTTCGTTAAATTAGCATTTTGATAAAAGTTCATTAGTGTAGAAAAGGTATCATTTGCACCATAAAGTTTATCTTTTAATTTTGTTGATTCGCTTATTTTAAGAGCCATGTCTGCTTCTGCTGCAGCAGGGTTTGTTTTTTTTAATGTTTCGTAAGCAGCTTTTACTGCATCGTCTTTTAAAAAAGTTTCCTTTGTTATTGCTCCACCAAATGAATTAAGATCATTCTCAAGTGCTTCTCTTATAGACCACAAAGTCGGTCTTATATTGTCGTAGGCTGTAGTTGAAATAGCTCTGTTTAATGTTTCCATCATTCCCTTGTATTGTTTAGGTGTAACAAAATCATCAATACCATTCATGTATCTAAAAAATAAAGCTAATGGATCTCCTGTTCCTTGTAGTTTAGCAATTTCTTTCATGTCTATGTCACCTAAAGCATCTTGTGCGTAACCTCTTAATCCAGGATATTTCATAGCAAGTTCTTCTACATAATTTTTAGCCATAAATTTTACATGACTTGTAGGAATAACTTTTGGATTACCAATAGTATCCGCTAAAGTATCAAAAGCTTTATAACTAGAATTAATTAAATTAGAATTTTGTTTNAAAGCTTGGTCTGCTTGTTTCCAAATAGTTGCTGATAACATTCCTGTTTTAACTAATGGACCATACTTTAAAACATCGTTATTTAAATAATTTTTACCCGCTGCTTGTTCTGCACCTTGAAGAGCTTCTTTACCAATACCATTAATAAAAGGCATTATACCAAGAACTTTAAAAAATTTATTTGCAAAACCACCTAAAAGACCTACACCTTCTTGTGCAGTCATTACCATAGGAACAGGTAAGCCACCTCTGTCTCTTGCGATATTAACTAATTCTTTTGCATCTTTTGATTTAGCACCAATAGCCAATCTTCCAATTTTACCTAAACTTTTTGTAATTACCGGTGTCAATGTTGCAGCACCAGCGTTCCAAGCTAAAGCTGTAAACATAGAATCTGCAGCGTTAGCCATCATATCTGTATTAACTTCTTTTGGACTCATGTTTTCTAAGTCAGAAGCTATTGCATCCATTGCAGCAATTCCAACAGTTTCATTCAACATGTCATAAGTAACTGAACCTGCACCTGCACCTGCAGTACCACCTAACACAGACATCATTTCTGCTTTTCCAAGAGGACTAGCTAAAACTCTTCCGATAGTTGGGTCTGCTACTTTAGCGATTAATTTTGTAAGGCCACCTAATAATTTAAATCTTCCTGGTAGTTTTGCAGTTAATTTATCTGAAAAGTTGCTAAACATTTTTGTTCTAGCAAACAAACCTGTTGATTTATCTCCAGGTACTTTTGATTTAGCTGCACTAAATATTTTCTTTCTCATCATCACATAAGGTGTAATAGATCCTATAAGATCTCCAGCAAGGACTGCTTCTGATCTACCATCTAAAGAGCTTCCTGTTTGTTGTAATCTTACACCAATAGGATTTTTTACAGCCTCATCCATGGTTGCTACTTCTCTTGCAGCACCTGATCTTTTTTTTGTTAATTCTGAAGTTGTAGGTCCAGTTAAAAGTCCCTTATCAATTGCTGCATCAATAAGTTGTCTCTGTTGTCTAGTATATTTACTAGGATCAAAAGTATTAGTATCAATTGCTTTTTGAATTTCTGATATAGTAGCCATTTTATAATTCCATTTCACCTAATTGATTTTTAATTTGTTCCTTTGTTAAACCAAATGCTTCTTCAACTTTTTCTTGCGCTTTAGAAGAATCATAACCTTCTAATTCTTTTAAATCTTGAATTGTAGAATATAAACCTCCACTTGAAGTATATAATAATTCTTGTCTTCTAATATCTGCTCTTAACTGACCTGCAATAGCTTCAATTGAATCTCTTACATCTTGACCACCTCTTCCAATAGCAAATAAATTTACAATTTCTCTAGCAGCGTTAATATCCCTTTGGGTTAATCTATCTTGATCTTTAAAAGTATTTGCTAGTGCGTATACTAATGAAGTTTCTTGAACAGCTAATTTTTCTTGATCTTTTGCTGACAAACCAGAGAACCAACCTACATCTTTTTTATCTTTTACTATTTGATCATAAAGTTTGTCTTTGTCTATCATTGCAATTTCGTTTTCTTTTTCTTTTTCAGAAAGATCGGGATCTTTATTAATCATTTCAACTTCATCATCAAAAAGAGTTTGTAAATCAGCTTTAGCAACTTTTAAATTTTCAGCAACAATATCTCTTCCAATCAAATCTGAAGCAGCGTTTCCTATTCTTCTTAAATAAGTGTCTAAAGTAAGTCCTACCCCTGGGCTAACTAAATTACCTTCTGCATCAGTTTGTTTAATAGTGTCTAAAATATCTAAAGTAACTGAGTATGCTGTGTATCTGTTTCCAAGAGTGTCTTCAATATCGTTTAATCTAGAACTAATTTTATCTTGTTTTAAGAATTTTTCAAATCTTCCAAGAGATATATCATCCTCAGTCCCTAGCACTCCATCAGGACCAGAGTCTTTTAAAATACCACCTTGTGCTATAGGTGATAAAGATTGTCTTCCGTCTTTGCCTAAGCCACCTGGTAAATAAGTAGTTCCATCTTTGCCTATGTAACCATTATAGTTTTGTAAGTCTCCACCAGCTCCTCTTATCTGAACTACACCGGCAGTTACGTCAGGTCTCTCAACTATAGCGGCCTCATTTAAAAACTTCATATGATCCATGGCTGCTTCTAAAGATTTTGCTCTTCTATTTTGTCGTAATTCACCTTCTTTTAATTTTATTGTTGCGTAGTTATTTACAGCAGGTCCAATTGCTTGACCAAATACTTCCATAGCTCCAGCTAATCCAGATCTTCTAGTAGTTCCTGTTAGTAATGCTGATGCAAGGTTTGCTAAAAATACTGTACCTGCTTGTGATCCTTCATCTTTAAATATTTCTTCTTGATATTTTTTTGCAAGTGCAATTGTTTTATTAAAATCAGGATCATTGGATGCTCCACCTAAATTTATTTCATTATTTCCTGCAGCTTCGTTGTTTTTTTTAATAGTATCTTTTTCTTTAATAGTTAATAATTTTTCAGCTTGTCTTCTTTCCTTATCTTCTTGTATGGTGCTTTCGTAATTAGTAATACCATCCTCACCTTCAGGAGGTATTCCTAATGAATTTTCTTGCACTAAATCTAAATTTGCTATGTCCTCAGAATCAGCTACGTTGTCCTGTAGCAGTGGGTCGCCTTCAGCTTTCAATTCTTTTGATTTACTATAACCAAAATTTGGTCTTCCAGAACCTGGTCCTGTTTTTGGTGCAGCTGATTTTTTTGTATCAATTGGTTGTGGTGGTTTTGGTACAAACTTACCAAATAGTTCTTGGTCTGTTATACCTTCACTCATGTAATCAGTAGCTTTTAATCTATTTTGTCTTTCAAAATCAGCTCTTTCCTTAGGAGACATTGCATTAATTCTTGCTCTCTCTTTGATTCCTGCCTCAACTCTATTTTTTACACCGTATATTGCACCTAACCCAACCGCACTTGGAACAAAACCTATACCTGCTAAAGCCGGTAATGCTCTTGTAGCCGCATAACCTCCAGCCAAACCAAAAGGCGTTTGCATTAATGGATCTTTAATACCCATACCTTCTGCAACTTTCATACCTCCCTCAAAACCAAGAACTCCAGGTATTTGCACTCCTCCTCTAATTAAATTTTTTCCCATTCTTATAGGTGAGCTTACCTGTAATCGTTCAAACATGGTTGGTGGTTTTCTTATTGCTGGAACGGGTGCTGCAGTATAAGGTTGTCCAACCATAACACCTGTGTTTGCGTTAACAGTTTTTAAAGCACCTTTTCTAAGTGCCTCTTTTCTAAACATTGGTCTGTTTAAAATTTTGTTAAGTGACATAAACTTCCCTATGCTGGTTTAGTTTGGTTAGCACCTTGGTAAGCTGCAAATGCTCCTATACCAGTACCGACAGCTTGTGCAAATGGACTTGTGCTTGGTCCAGTTCCCATTGTTACACCTGATTGTGTTTTTGGTCCTGCTGCATACAAGTTAGCTAAGAACTCAGCTCTTTGGTATGGTTCGTATTGTTGTTGTAATGTAGATTGTCTTTGTGCATCTAAAGTTTGTTGAGCTAATTGTCTTTGTAATCCTCCAGCAGCCATTAATTGATTTATATCCATTTGTGACATCTGTTGTTGTTGGGCACCCATTGCTCCTAATTGTTGTCCTGCAGCTAAACCAACTTGTTGTTGTCTTTGTGCTGCACCTAATGCCGTTTGAAATCCTGAAGCTAAAGATTGACCAATGTTAGATAAGGTTCTTCCTTGAAGCTCTGCTTGTTGAACACCTTCTCTACCACCACCAAAAGCACCTGCACCGATTGCTTTAGCACCCAACTGATTTTGCATCATTTGTCCTTGTCTGCCAATTTCATCAGTAACATATTGTTGGTAAGGATTTAAATATTGATTTATTTGTTGTTGTCCAACTGGAGTTGCTGCATTAAGAACTGTTCCAATACCTGCACCAAGAGTATTTTGTCCAACACCTGTTTGCCCTGCAGCAGTAATTCCTTGTTGCTCTAAAGTACCTAAACCTGCTACTTTATAATCTGGTAAGTTAATAGGAACATTAGCAATATCTCTTGCTACGTCCATTAACTCCATTTTTCGTTCTTCTATACCAGGAGCCTCTCTTTGATAGTAGGTTTGTGTGTTTGGTGTAGGAGTTGCTTTAGGCCTCATGAATCCCATAGTGCTATATCCATTTCTCTAGTTGAACGTGTTTCTTTTTCCATCCCCATTTTTTGGAAACTTTTTCCCAACCAGGTCTGGCCATTATATTTAATTTTTTGCATTCATTTAATTTTGCAAAATTTGTAACTTCATTAACAATATTATCTTCCCACAATTCTCTTCTTTTTCCCGTACAAATAATTATTTCATATTGTTTGTAATTAGGTTGTTCTTGAATTTGTCCAATACAAATACCAAAAACTTTATTTTCTTCAAATTCATCAGAACCAAACATTACCCAAAGTTGCATTGTGCCAGCTTTTAACTCATCATAAAAGTATGAAGAGTCAGCCCATTTTCCTGAAAAAGCTAAAGCTTCCGCAACCATAAATTCAGCTAAGGGCCAAAATCTTTCAATATCTTTTGGCTCTATTGGTAATACACTCACTAGTGGTTTAATTCGTTTTTTGCTTGCTGTTGCCATTTGCCTCCTTCAATAAATCAAATACTCTTTTATATCTTTTTTGTTGTTCGTAGAAGTAAGTAGCACCTTTTTCTCTCATGTCTTTCATGCTATTTGGATTAGCACCTGCAATGATTCCTGCGCCTAACACACCATCTGCTCTTGTTACAAACTCACCGTCTGCTAATTGAGCTAACATCGTGTCTTCGTCTTTATCACCTACTCCTGCTCCGTCCTCAACATAACCTGACGCTCTAACATAATTATTAGAATCATTTTCGTCATGTGAAACTTTTGATGGAAGATAGTTTACACCACCTTCATTAAATTTTTTAATTTCTGCTATACCACCTGATCTATAAGCAGGAACTTTATCCATTCCGGATCCTGGAGGATTAGGATTTTCTTCTGGAACATAAACTTTTTTATATTCTTTTTCTTCTCCTGTCATAGGATCTATATATGAGAAACTTCTTTCTTCTCTTGTTTTTAAATAATTTTCATTGTAACCAGGAGTGTAAATATCAGTAGGTCCACCTTGATCAAATGCACCAAGTGCGTAAGGTATCCCTCCTGCTGCCATTGCAATTTTTAATGGATCGTATTCATTACTGCCTTTTTTTCTTAGTAAGTCTAATAAGCTACCACCACTTTTTGTAGGATCTACATAATCTGGGTTAGGAACCAGAGCACCACCTGTGGCTTTGTCAGTGCCTAAAAATTTTGAATTTGCACCTTGTGTTTGAATCTGAGAAATTCCAGGAAGTCTTGTTAAAGATTGTGTCAAAGGCATTGCTGCAAATTTTGCTGCTGCTGATGATCCAGGGAACATACTCATACCTGCAGAACCCATGCTGTATCCACCATATGCACCAAGAGCACCGTGGACAAGTGAACCTAAGCCACCTACACCAGCTTGTTTTGCGCTTTTGTATCCTTGTATTCCGCCATAAGCTGCTAGTGCGTAAGGTAAAAGATGTAACATTAATTAATTCTCCTATTTAAGATCTTAAGTTTTCAATATTAACATTTTACTCAGGTATTATCAACTCATCGGCAAAACGTCCTGTATATTGATGCTCCCCGATGTGCATAATTGGGTCATCAATAAAAGCATAGCACTTACCACCTATGTCTTTCCATAATTTACAAAAACTAAAATCTTCACCTAAATATGTTTTAGTTTCAGGATCATGAATACAATCAAAAAAGTTCCATAAATGAGGTCTATTTACATACTCGCCATTAATGACTGTCTTTTGAACTATTCCTTTGTCAGGATAATGTTTAATCATTTTATCAAACACTTCTTTTTTAATAAGCATACATCCTGTTGGACTGTGAGTTACTTCTATTACACCTTCTGTAACAACAATATCGTTAGTGTCTTTTACTCTCATTGGATAACTATTGGTCCATTTATGAATATCAGAAGGTTTCTTTACATCACCTTTTTTTATTGCATCAAAAGCTTTATCCCAATTAAATGTTTTAAGTGGGTACGGAATTGAAATAACATCCTTATCCCTGTCTATCATTTTAAAAATAGATTCTGCATTCATTAATATATCTGAATCAACAAACAACATGTGGGTCATTCCAGATTCTATAAAACCGGAAACACATAAGTTTCTTCCTTGTGTTACTAATGATGATTTTAACAATTGAAATTGTATTTCTATTTTTTTTTCAAAACACATTTTTTGTAATTCTAATAAACCCTGCGCATAATGTATTGAACAATCACTGTGAACAGGTGTAGCAACAAATATAGATATTTTATTTTTCCGTTGTCCGGTGTTGTTTAACCATATTGGTGTAATACGTTTTTCGTATTCATTGAGTTCAACTTTTTCATTATTTGATGGTGTAACCTGAACGTCTTTTAAAGTTTGGTAAGTGTCTTCGTTAATATATGTTTTATTTTCTTTCACTCAAAGCTCCACGTAAAAAGCCTTCCCACTCCATTCCTTTTTTACTCCAACTGTAAAATCTTTTGTAAAATTTTTGTTGCTCTTCAAGATGCTCTTGTATGAATGATTCATGTAAGTATGTTGCGGCAACTTCAATAGCAGCAGCTGTATCTATTGCCATTCTTTCATTGTCTGAATTGTAATTAATATAAACAGGCCACTCAGAACAAGTTTCGTATAATGCACCAAAGTTATTTGTAATCACATGAACACCAGCAGCTAACGCTTCTAACGCAGAAGCACAAAAAGTTTCTTCAAAATTACTTGGGTAAGCATATAAATCATAATCTGTAATATGTTCTAGTATGTATTCATTTGGTTTATATCCTATGTAATTTACATTAGGTAGTTGTCTTGCTTGTTCATACATGGGTTCAAAATCTTTTTCATTTTTATTCGAAAAAGCATCTCCATAAACTTGTGAGGAACTATAGACATCTAATGTAATGTTTGGATTTTTAACTAATTGCATAGCAGCCAATAAAACATTTAAACCTCTCCAAGGAGTGTTGTGATGTAGTATTTTTATTGGATCACCTTTTTTGTAAACTTTTCTTTTTGGAAAATTATTTGTACCATTTTTTATAACCACACATTTTTCAGTTGGGATATTAAAAAAATATCTAAATTTTTCATAATTCCAATGACTGTTAAAAACATACCAATCATATTGCTCATGGTTTTTTTGTTCAGCAAACCAATGACTAAGGTTCGCTTGATCGTAAGAATTTTTTTGCCAAAGAATATTTAATTTGGTTGGATCTATAGGAACCTTACCTGGAATTGAAGTACATATTTGTACTTGATCAAGCAGTTCTTTTGGAACATGCTTGTAAAGCATTTCCATTTGCAGCTCGGTGGCTCCACGGGGTTTCATTATTCTTTTGTTTTAGCACCCATAGAAACTTTTGTCACCCTTATTTCGAGGTCTTGTCTGAAATCATCCACAGTAGTATCAGTATTGGTATTAGCAACATCAGCATCAAAATCAGCTTTAGTAGCATACACTTGTCCTGTTCTTTTGTGTTTGATAATCTCTTTTGCTTCTGCAGGTATCTTCACGAGATCGCTCATTGTTTTCTTCCTTGTTTGTTGTATGGTTTATAATCTCTTTTTTCATTTTTGTTAAGTCTTTTTTTATGACGACCCGGACGTTTCCTAGGCTGAGGTCTTTCTACGTGATCTTTAAATTTTCTAGCCATTCTCCTGCGATCTATCTATAAGTGCATAACTTATTGCACCTTGTATTTTATTACTTCCTGAAGCTGCTGTTACGGTTATTGCATCACCTGCTTCAAGATTTATACCTTGTGGTGTAGCATTCACTTGTGATTTTGCAGCTAGGTCGTCTCTAAAAAATTCATATTCTGTATTTGAGTCAGAGGAGTCTACTAGATTCATGTTTACTAAAATAGCAGATGAAGCATCATTGTTTGCACAGTATACACTTTTTACTATTATACTTGCATCAGTAGGACATGTAAGTGCTGTAGTTTTACCTGTGCTTGCTTGTTTGAATCCTTGATTTTTATATCGTATGGTCATGATAAAAAATAATTAAAAGTATCTTGTTCATTTTTAATTTCTTGTTGATAAGATGTATTTAACTTATCTTGCATAGTACGTAAAGATTGTGCAACCTGTCTTTGATTTTCTGGATCATATTCTGGTGTAGGTTCTGTAATTACTATATCGACTCTAGCCATTGTTAATACCCTGAGTGTAATCCACCAGTCCCGCTTCCTTGATGTGGGGATCTCGATGGACCTTTTGGTGAAGGACCTTTTGGTGATGGATCTCCTCCGCCCCCCATAGCAATATCTTGAGCAGTAGGTTGCATATTTGTAATTTTAGGTGAAATAGTAGTGTCCTTAGTACCTTGTTTATCATCAAGAATATCTCTAGCAATTGCTTTGCTAGCTATCTTACCTCTCAATATACCTGCAATTCCTTTAACTGAATCTGGTAACAAAGAGCCTACTGTAAAAGCTGCAGAAAGAGGATTACTAAAACCTATAAGATTTGACCCTACGGCTGATTTTAATACATTAGCTTTAATTCCATCCAAACCTAATTTTTTAATAGCAAAATCTGTTACAATTTTTTTACCCATGCTCTTTGCCATTCCTTTTAGGTCTATTGGATTACTATCTGGCACAAGATTATCTTGAAACATGATATCCTGATTAACAGGAACATTTTGATTAGAAGAATTTAACGCTACAATACCATTTGCAGGAGATTGCATATTCATAATATCTTGATCTAAAGAAGTATTTGATGGTTGGTAATTATTAAAGTCAGGGTTTTGTGTTATAGCCCTTTGCTGATCTAATATTCTTTGTGTAATAGGGTCCATTATCCTCTCATTCCATCTGGTTGTATATCGGCTCTAAAAGTACCATATCTCCAGCTTTGTTCTGTTGAAAGGTTAGCTACCTTAACACTTGCAAATCTAGATCTGGCACGTGTATCTACTTTATCAGTAGAGCTTGTAATTGTAAATGGCCCTAAAGGTGAGCTCGCTGCTGTACTTGTTGGGTAATTTCTTAAATTAATTGTAATTTGCGCATTACCTACAAGTCTTTTAAAATCTGGTATAAATCTTCTCATACTCATAAAAAATTCTCCATCACCACCAGCAGATAAATCAAAATCCCCTGATTGAATAAATGCCGGAATAGCTGTTTTGTTTCCTGTAATGTCAACCTGGTCTACTCCAACTTCCTGAGCATAATAGGTAGAAGAACCGTTTACGTTTGTAACACCTTGAATTATTGGAAATGTTGGGACTCCTGTACCGCTAAACTCTGTAGCGTAAGGGTTATCGTATAAGGTTGCGTCATGATAAGAAGTTCTAGATAAAGAACCTGTAGTCCAAGCATTCTCAGTATAATTATAAGTTACCATTCTATCTACCTGGTCAGAACCATTTTTAGGATAAAACCAATTAATTTCTTCATATAAATGATTAAGACCTGCATATACTTGTTCTCCTGCACTGTAATTAATTCCTAAATTACTACCAGTATTTGTAAATACAAAATCTTCAACTAAACAAGGAACTGATTTAACTGTTCCATCAAATACAAAAAAACCTCCTGCTTGACCCATCCACCAAACTCTTCCATTTACATAATGTAAAGCATGTTGACCAATTAACCCACAGTTACTTCCAACTTGTCTAATTGAAAAAGTAAAAGGAGGTCCAACAAACTGCATTACATATGCTGAGGTATCTGTTAAAATTAAAATGTAATCTTTACCTTTCGCTGCTCCCACAATTTTAACACCAGAATCTAGTCTAAAAGTTCCTGCAGTATTTACTGAAGTAGGTGTGTAGTCGGATAAATTTTCTTGATCAGAAAATCTAATAAACATTTTATCTTGAGTCGTTCCATCTCCGACAGTTGTTTCTGTTCCAAGAACTACTAAGTGTCTATCTCTATCAGAAACAATGGACATGACTGATCTAGTCGGTGCTCCAGTTACAACAGCAGCTCTTGTTGTTAAAGCATTGGAATTAGTGTTTATAGGAGACCAACTAAAAGTTTTTCCATTTTTAATAGTTGCTATCATAACTTGACCAAAATTATCTATTGACCAAGAAGCAGGATCAATAATTAAATTACTAGTTGTTGAAGCAGATCCCCAAGCTCCTCTTCCCCATGTACCTGTACCCCAACCATAACCTGCCGTGGCAGTTAGTGGTCCTGGTTTAATATATGGGTTAACAGTAGCTGCACCACTTGCACTAGCTGCACCTTGTGCGGCTGAAGCCATAGTGATTGTAAAAGTATTTACTGCAGAAGTTACTACTTGAAATGTGTTTGTTGTAAAATCAGCTGCCACATAACCTGCACCAGTAGGCGGGGTCACTGAAGTAAAAGTAAATAAATCTCCTACTAAAAGTCCGTGTGTTGATTTGTTTACAGTAACGGTTGCAGAAGTGTTTGTTGTAGTAAAAGTACATCCGGTAATAGCAGTGTTTAGTGGAGTAATATCATAAAAAGCATCTTCATAATAAATCAACAAAGCTTTATTTGTCCCTAAAGCCACGTATCTTCTTCCATCTAAATCAGCCCAAACTAGTTGTTCTCTAACAGCTCCAACCAAAGTATCAGATGTAATTTGTTGCCAGCCACCAATTTTTTCAGGAGATCCATACCTAAATCTTACAAAATCTCCATCAGTCCATTGACCTTCTGCTCCGGTCTCCGTAACTTGTTTATTGAATCCTGGCGCTATTTGTATGTTTGCTAATGGCATAAGTCATTATACTATAAACCCTTTAAAGTTTAAACCTTAGGGTCATCTTTAGATTTTTCTGTTTCTACAACTTGATTTTCTGTTGTTGTTATACCTTTTATTTTATCGTTAAAATCCAAGTGCCATTCAGCCACAATATGCACTAAATGGTTGCCAAAATGTTTTAACGCTTCAGGTGTAAAATGTAACTTACCTGTTTTATATATAATATTCTTTTCATGTTCCTCAAAGATTATGTCTGCAGATCCATCTTTGGGAAATCTTCTAAATTTCATTTTTTTTCCTTTATGGGTATTTGATCAAACTGACCTGTTTTTCTTTTATTAGACATTTCTTGCTTTGCAAGGTATTCATTTCTTATAGCAAATTGTGGTCTTTTATCTCTCTTCCAATCAGCATACGGACCATCTTGGTCAACATAATGTAAAAAACCTTGAGCGTGCCAATCTCCCGTAAAGGTTTCTCTCCAATGTTTAACTTTTGTCCCCAAGTATATTACTGCATCACCCGGTTCGAGATCAATTTGTTTATCTTCAACAAAGAAAGGCCACGATGTTCCATCAGATCCAAACATAACAGTAACACTTATCTCACAAGATTGTCTATCTTTATGTGGTGTTAATTCCGCATTGTATGTGTACATTCTCCAAAAAGAATAAGTAGGAAACAATTTCAATTCACTCTCTTGCTCCATTAATTTTGTTTTAGAAATCATTAAGGCTTCCGTCAGAGGATCTGCGTAAATAGAAGTATCACCATTATTATTTTGAGCAAAATCATTAAACCTTGTATCGTCAAAATTTATTTTATGTCTTAAGATACAATACTCTTTTATAAGATTTGTTTCTTTTTGTGTAATAAAGTTTTTTACAACCTTATATCCCCTATCNTTTAAAGTGCCCATGATACTATTGAATACCTTACTCCTTTAGTTACCGGTNCTACACAATGAGGAAACATAAAACTACTAGGCCAAATTATTAGTCTATTTGGTTTTACATCTATCTTATATTCTCCAGTACCGTTTGTGTTCATAAAATTTAAATGACCACCTTCGTAATCATCATTTAATAACAAAATACAACTGTATGTTCTAGGATTACTATGAAAGTGATCGGTATGGTATCTGTAAAAACCTCCTACGTTATATTTTAATATTTGTATGTCATTTATTTCTGCGGGACTAACCAAACTTGGTAATAAATTTAAATCTCTATTATATTTTTGAATAAAGTATTTAAAATATTTATGTAACAAATTACACCAATGAACTTCGGACATAGAGTTTGATAAATTATTAAAAGGTTTGGTATATGTATTTCTTATATTGAAATCAATTCTTTCTGTTTCTGCTCCACCAACAATTGCTTGTTCAAAGTTTTGGATATTTATGTATTTTAATAAACTACTTAAAGCTGGCCATGGCAACACAGCATCATTTATTTGAACGTAATCTTTTATCTCCATCTTTTTTTATTCCAAAATTTAGTTTTATATCTTTGCCACAAGTCTAATCTGTGCCATAATTTTACAGCACCTAATTCTTCTGTACTTCTTTCAATTATTTTCATTTCCCAATTTTCTTTTTTAAACGGTATTACTTGTACGAAAGGTGTTCCTCTTTTAATTCTTGTTTCTAATTCAGGATATTTATCACCATTAACAACAAATGGAAAATTAATTTCTGAAGTAAATGTATCTGTGTCTACTATTCCAGGTATTATTGAAAATCTATCATCAGCATTATTTAATGGTGGCACAAACAAACATGCATACCCAGGAGGTGTTTTAATTATCCAAGGATTTAAAAATTTTAAAAAGGGTAGTCTTTTATTTTTTTCTTCTTGTGGGGACCCTCTTAATTGATGAGGACTGTGCGCATCTCTTTCATGAGTGTTTAAATTTATTTGTAAATTCTCACACCACATTTCTTTACCCTTAAGACCCCATCTATGAAAAGTTCCTTTAGAGCCATCAGGCATAACTTTATTGTGATGAAGATATAAGTCTTGAGGTGTTTTTAGTAGATAACCCGTTGTTAAGGTATCTAAAAAAGGCATACAAGATTTTATTGTAGGATCATTTATTTTACTAGATAAGTCTCTATACCATTTGGGTACGTTAAGTCTTATTGGAATGGGTAATTCCTGTTTAGATCTAGCGTATTCCCTATGAGATATGAACTCAATTACATTCATGTAAAGAGTTATATATTATTTATGGAAGTTGTAAAATATTTAATGATGTTTGTGCGTTATCTGAAAAATACTTTTCAATAGATGTTTGTGTTGGATAAGTCCAACCACTAATATCTGTAGATTCTAATTGAGTCTTGTAAGCATTCCAAGTTGAAACATCAGAATTATCTGGATAATTAGCAACCCAATCATTAATAGCAACTACTGAATTATCTATTTGATCTTGGATATCTTCCTGCATGTAACCTGGATCATTTCCAGAATCTGGAGCAGCTTCTGTTGGTGCTGTATCCTGCCAAACAATATCATCACCGTTATAACTATCCGCTCGTTTTACTCTATATTTAATATTATTAAATTCGTCATCAGTTATTGAAATAACTTTATAAGCAGATGATGACGGAATTACTTTTGCTAAAGCAGTGTCATCAGCACAGATACCACAAACAGTTCCTGCTACTCCTGATGCATTAGCTGAAAAAAATACATAAGCCATTATGAATCTCCATCGTTAGCGAAGAACAGTAATTTACCGGATCCTGAGTTTTGTTCTCCGATTAAATATGATGATGGACTCCAGTTTGTTTGGTCAGCTGAAGTACCTGAAAAATTTCCTGCGCTTCCAGCGTTTCCTGAACCACTCCAATTAGGGGGAGCATTACCTCCATTACCACCATTAATAGTAATAGTTCCTGGACCTAAATTAATTGTTGTAGCTGCTCCTGCGTTACCAGCTCCACCTTTAAAGTTTCCATGTGGTGGAGTTCCTGCGTTACCTCCTGCACCTATAGAATAAGGAACTGCGTTTCCAGGTTGAACAATTGGTGAATTCCAATATCCGTATGCTGATGCGCCACCTGGTGAAACTGCGGGTGGGTTATCTCTATTACCTGCACCTTGTCCTCCTTCAGCTCCCCACATATAAAAGTTAGCAACGTTTCCAGTTGTTGAAATGTTTCCACTTCCACTGTTTATAACTCCACGCCAATATTCTGTTTTACCACCTGCTGATCCACTTGATGCAGCAGTAATTCTTCCTTGAGCATCAACTGTTATAGATGCAACTGTGTAGTCTCCTGCAGTAACAGCAGTGTTTGCAAGTCTCGCTGCATCTACTGCATCATCTGCAATTTGAGCTGTATCAACTTTATCATCTCCAATTGCACCATTGTCTAATATTGTAGTTCCATTTGATATAACGCCCATTGTATCTCCTTTAAATTTTTTCTAACTTTAATCTAAATTTTTCATTAGATTTGTTATTGATTAAGTATATATCCTTAGCACCCTCCTGTAAAGTCCAGCTACCCTTAGAACCATCTACTATATTACCTTCAGTTTTATGTTCATTATTAAGGTGTAAATCCCCTGTATATAAATTTTGCCAAACGTTACCAGAAGCTCCTAAATCATAAGTGTCATTAGCACCAGGTAATATATTTCCTGTAGCCGTAATTTGACCAGTTGCAATATCTCCTGGATTTGCAGTAACATCAATAATATTGGTTCCGTTACTATAAACAATTTTTATTCCTTTGTTTGTAGTTGAAAAGGTAGGCCCTGTTCCACTAACTGTTTTAAATTGTACAGTATGTGCTCCAGAGGTATTGTTAAAAACAATATAAGATTTTTCAATACTGTTAGGCACTGTAACAATTTGATTTCCTGAAATCGATCCTGATAATTCTACAATTAAATTTCTAGCATCTGAGGAAGATGTGGATCCATCAGCTATTGCTAAAGGCGTTGTGTTTGCACCTCCTGCAATTGATTTATTAACATAACCTTGTATTTGATTAATAATTTCTAAATTTGTATTTGTTTTAGTTCCCCAAGTACCATCGTTGGCACCTGTAACCATAAGTTCTATTCCAAGATCAGTAAATGTTGATGACATATTGTTATTATATCCTTATTAAGCTGCTAGATCAACAGTAGTCCAAACGTTAGATACTCCTGGATCAATTTCTTGCCATGCTGTTATATTTGGACTTCCTGTACTAGATTGTAGTTGAATACCAGTAACACCTATATCAGCAGTACCAGTTGTAATAACCGAACCTATAGATGAAGACATTTGAATTCCTGTAACTTCAGCTACAGTTACTGCATCTATTGTTCCGATTGAACTTGTTAGTTGAATACCCGATAATACAACATTGGCATTTCCAGTAGGAGTTTCATCTCCCATAGACATTGCTAATTGTTGTCCAGTAACATCTACTAAAGTATTTGCGATTGGGTTTTCTGTTCCTAGACTTGAAGTTAACGTTTGTCCTGTAACAGATACATTACCTGTAATTGTAAAAGATACATCTTCAATAGATCCTGTTAGTTGTGATCCAGTAATCGCAGCAATAGCGTTTGCAGTCGTAGTGATTGAACCAATCGATGAAGAAATAGTATGCTCAGTAACTACAACACTTACATTACCATCCGCAGCAACAGAATAAGTTCCCAGTGAAATATTTGCTTGTGATCCTGTAAGATCTACAAAAGGTTCTGATTGAAAAGATACATCTCCAGCAGTGCTTGTTAATTGAGATCCTGTAACCGCAGCAATAGCGTTTGCAGTCACAGATTGACTTCCAATAGAAGTTTGTAATAAGAAACTTGGTAGAGTTCCAGCACCTACAGTTGTAAAAATATCTACAATTGGTACTTCAATAGTGTCTGGACTTTGAGTTGCAAAAGGTGCTTGAGCAAATGAATTTAATGTATCTTGTGAAAACTCTTTATTACTTATAGATAATTCTATACCTGTAATATCTACACCTACATTTATAGTTTCTGCTCCAATAGAAGTTGTTAGTTGACCTGCAGAACTTGGAGTTACTAATACAGAAGAACCTGCAACGGCTCCACCGTTTGAAATAGTAGCTTGACTTCCTGTTACTGGTACATCAGCAGTTCCAGGAGTAGATCCTGAACCCAAACTTGATGTTAAAGTTATCCCTGATGGATAGGCTATTACGTTTGAATCTTCTGCTCCATAAGGTGCTTCCGAATATGCTGTTACTCCCAAAGCCATGAGATTACATCTCTTCTAGTTTAAATCTATATTTTTTACCGTTTTTATTATTTAAAATAAATAAATGTTCTTCACCTTCTTGAATAGTCCAATTACCTTTTGTGCCATCAACTGAGTTACCTTCATCTTTAGCTTCATTAGTTAAATGTAAGTCACCAGTGTAAACGTTTCTCCAAACATTGCCATCAGCACCTAAATCAAAAGTATCATTTGCTGTAGG
>JGI24004J15324_10000296_pt1 | contig 20027 bp, 36 predicted proteins | sample LinPmetageLP32_FD_15324 | JGI IMG/M metagenome (IMG submission 15324)
ACCTGATGATTTCAGAGTGATGTTCTTTGCTTTTGCGATTCTTCTGATTGCTTCTTGAAGACTATCTTTCTTCTCTTCTGGCTTGGGTCTTTTACGATATCTATCAGCAGCACCTTCTGGGTCATAAAAGAAGTGATCTTCTCCACCTGGTTCATCCCGACCAGCAATTTCTTCAACAGCTTCTTCGTTCATTTCCTCATCTTTTTGAGACATAGATTTTTCAATAGCAGCACCACGCTTCTTCTCGTATCCAGAAAGTTTTCCATCTTTATCAAGATCAGCCTTTTTAGGATTTTTAAGTTCTTCTTCAAGTTCTTCTTCTGACACTACTGGTTTTTCTTCATCATGATCTTTGTCATCATCTCTTTTGTGAGTGTGAACTTCTTGCTGAATGATGTCAAGATTTCCAACAGCAATATTTTCAACAATTACATTTTTAAACTCTACGGTATAATGAGAAATAGCACCAGACTCTGATAAGGTGTGTCTAATCGGATGTCCGACTTGACCACTAGTTTTATGGGTAACTTCTAGGGCACACATATGTGTGATTTCTTTGGCTTCTTTAAGGAGACCAAATTTCTTTAACAGAAGTTGATTTAGTTCATTGTTTTTCCATTCTTTAAGTGACATTTCGTTTATCTCCTCAGATTTAATAGTGTCTTCGTATTCTCTTAAGGTGGCATTGCCTTCAAGCATTGCTTCTTGTTCTAATGCCCTCATCTTTTCATTTTGTAAATAGTAGCCTTGTCCCATATATCCCCCAACATTCAATCTACCCTCTAAATTCTGTTGATGGTGAATCAATTCGTGAGCAATTGACCTCAGCATATCTTTTGGATGTCTTCCATCTGTGAATATGTGTATTTCAAGGCTGCTAGGATCGTAATAAGCCGTCTTTCCAAGAACATTGGACTGGTTACTAGGGTCTGAGTCAAAATGGACTGTTGGTGGCTTGTTAAAGCCTATTTTTTGATCAAAATAGTCATACATACCTTGAACATGAGGTTCAACGGAGGATAGATCAACATTTGAGTGGTTGTTTATTTGACACGGCATGCTATAATTAGTTCCTTAAAGTGCTTTTTCTTATGGTAATAAGAGGCAATACCACCTCTTTATCTTCCCCAAAGGGCATAATTTTACCCATGTATCCCCAACCATTTATCCTTTCGTCTTGAAAAATAGATAATAATAGCCCATTTTTCTCTTCAAAAAGACCTGATTCGAGTGATTCTGCCCATGAATCCCATGCCACAAGGTCACCAACGGCCATAACATTGGCTTTTGAGGCTCCAAATCCATCATTTTTCATAGATTTGAACTTATAACTACCCGAATTCTCAGTATTCTCTGCCATCGTCGTCAAATTCCGCACTATCGTACTCAAAATCAACCACTTCCGGCTCCATTTCAGGCATTTCCTGAGACATTTGAGGTAAAACTTGATCATAAGCCCCTTCTTCCATACCATATTCGACATAATGCTTAACTGTTTTAATATAATCAGCTGCTTTTGTCAATTTTGATTGTACCCAAGCCTCTAATTGCGTCTCATCTTGGAGCATCCCCATTAATTCTTCAGAGTATTCAGCGATATCGCTCAATTGTCTCTTCGCCATCTTACCTTCTTCGTCGATTTCGCCATTAACCATGCCGGGCATTGTATTCATAGCCATACCACACTCTTCAGATAAGATTTCTAGCAATCTTTTTTTAGAAACTTTCATTTTGATCCCTCATATTCGTATATATTAGACATAAAAGCAGGATAATGACCAAATCTTTGTCAAAAAGACTGCTTAATAACATCATAAATAGGGCAATGATCACTGTTTTCGCATATGATTTAATTTTTTGCTCATCAGGATACATTATTCACCCCCGCCACCGCCATCTCCGCCACCATCTCCGTCGTCAGAGGTAGTATGACCGCCGATACCATAAGGCCAACCGATACCATACTTCCTAGATCGTCTTCGTGAACCCTTTTTTGGCCCAGGCTTCTTCCCTTTTCTCTTTTTTCGTCTTTTCTTTTCGTCGAGAGTCGGAATTATCTTAATTTTTATTTTTTTTTGTGGTTTTTCTTCTTTTTCTTCTTGAAGGCTTGGCGCAGAACCACCACCAGGAGCCCCGGGAGGTGCTGATTTGTATTTTTGCCCTTTTAAATCTACATCATCGTAGGGAGAACCTTTTGTTTCCGGCCCTGTACCTAATAGTTTATGAAGGTTGGAAGCATGGTTCTTTAATCGTTCAGAATCAGCTTGATAATCCCGTTCCATGAGCTTTTCAAGTCCAACAATGCTTCTTTTGGTGATTTTTATTACTTTTTTGGATGTCTCATAGGATTCAAGCATTGCTTGTTCGCCTTGTAGCATCTGAAGAACGTTTGTTAGGTTCTGAGTGGAGTTATCTCCTGTGTCTCGCACGATTTCTTCGAATCCGCCAACCATATAGTCGGAAACTTCCCATTGAAGTTCGATCACACCCTCTAATTCAGTAGAGGCATAGTCGGTACGACCCAAAAAGTAATGCGCTAGCTTCTTTTTACCTTGCCATTCGACTTCCATTGTATCTAAGTACGTAACTTCTTGGACTTCAAGACCTAATTCTTCCTTAACCTCTCTCCAAAATGAATAAGTAGCTTCCTCTCCTTCCATAATGTGTCCACCGGGCGCATCCCACTCCTTCGAATCTGACCTTTCGGCGACAATAATCTTATTGTCAGCGGTAACAATGACTCCTTTTGATATGTCATTGGTGTCTTCAATAAGGTCATCGGGATATTTTACTGCTATATCAAAGTCTTTGTGTAAGTTTTTAAAAGCATTTATGGCATCATGTTCAGATGGATCATCATCATAGTGAAGCATCGAGCCCAATTCATATAATTTCTTTGCTTTTGGTTCGCCATTTGTATAAAAAACACCACCAACCTGTATATCGAGCTTCTTTAGAATGGCTTTAACAGAGGTTTCGGGGTCCTCCAGCGATACATCTCTCGATGTAACAACTAGGACCATCGTTCCGGAGTCCTGAAACTTTTTAATTCGCTTGATAATCTCTTTGTTTGTACCACCAAACTGATATTGCTCCTCTCCATCGACTGATTTGTTAAAAAAAGACTTAACAATGGTATCATCAAAGTCAAATGTTACTACTTTTCCGTTAAGATTGCTTTTTACTTCCTTAACTATTTTTATTATTTTTTTCATAGACGTCTCCACCCTTATTATAGCATATTTTTAGTGATTCTGCAGTATTTTTATTCGATATCTACGGGATTCTGGCAATATTTTACCTTCTGACCAGAAATCGTTTTCATCAAACGGTTTATTCATTTTAAAGAGGCCAAGATCAACGATTACAATGTCCCCGCTGCCTTCTCGCTTCATAACATTTAAATCATGTATGTCTTTTGCGATCAATCCTGTCTCTTTATACAAAAGTTGTATCGCTTGGAACAAGTCTCTACCGGGAGAGTGATAATTTGCCCTTGTTTTCTCATCTTGTGCAATATCTCTGGTGTTAAAAGATAGAGGTACAGCAGTGGCCTTCCTGTATCCATTGATAAGTTCAGTAGCGACAGCCTGTACTTGACCTGCAATGATTTCCTTTGTCGCTCCAGCGATCTCTCCAGCCTTTACAATGGCAACCATTATGTCCATTAGGATCAAAATAGCATAAGCGACTTCTTGAACTTCTTCTCTCATGATATAATAATAATTACTAAGACCGTATCCAAGATTTTCTTTCATAAATTTAATTCTCTTGCGAATTAAAGCGGTAATCTTCTCCGGTGAGTTCGCATGTATCATTTCATATCGAGCTAATTGTCTTGGATTGACCGATGCGGCTATATCATCTAGTTCTCTGTTACCACTTCCGTATTCATATTCACTAGTAACTACGGAAAGAGCGCTTTCAACAGCCCAAGATAAAGAATCCATTTCGTTTTGTATATACCATTTTGCTTTTGTAGATTGATCTCTACCTTCAGCATAGTCAGCAACGTCAGCTGCATCCATTGGTTTTTTTCTAGCTATGAGGTAATTGACATCTGGGATAAAAGCAGACTCTTTCGCAGTCAAAGGAACAAGTTTTTCCATGACTATAAAGCCAACCTCAAGTCCTTCAGAGAACTTATCTTTCCAAGTATCATATGTTTCTGGGAAGTGCTTCCACATTCTTTCATCTGCTTCGGCTGCTTGCGAGACAATCGTATAGTTTCTGAGCTCCCTGTCGATTATGTCTTGACTTATTGGTTTACGGGATTCTCCGTAGCCAACAACCTTTATGACGTAATCTCCGCCGCTGTTCAAGTCTTCAGCAGAAAACACCATTCCAAAATGACCTGATCCTAATCTTGTGTCTAATCTATATCCATGTTTTAGGGTCATTTCATAAAGTTCTTTATAGTTTAGTTGAGCTTCCGTTGGTCTTTCGATTTCTTGTTCTGCACCGTCTTCTATATCTAATTGCATGGTCGAGTCGGGTGCGTTTAGATCAATTGTGTCTTCAATATCCTCTACGACATTGCGCAACCCTTGGTGCTGAGACCTTTCGACGTGACCAGCATGTTCTTTTTCACCAGAAACAATTTTTAGTCGTATTCCAAGCCTTTGAGTGGAAGTGCTTAGAAGTTCTTCTAGACGAGTTCCTTTTAATTTGGACTCCTCTTCCTCTTCTTTATTAAATCTATCAACAACGGCTACGGGAAATCCACCGGGCGCTCCACTAACACCACCAGATGTACTAATTTCCTTTAATTTTCTTTTGATTTTAATCTTCATTTAATTAGTCTCACGGAATCATTCATTTCGGGATCCCAATCCATGCGTAATTCAATAAGAGGGTTGAACTTAGTCTTTTGACGCTCCATAAGTAAAGAGCCTTGTGGTTTGACCATTTCCCCTTCGATATCAATAGCTTCAAAATCAATCTCAGTTCTCTTTTGGTATTGGATTTGCTTATCGGTGTCTTGGCCATAAGCGAAAGCCATTAAAAAATATAGAATCATAACAATCACCTCGCACTAACTAGTCATTAGTTTAGGAGATAAGAAACGCGCCGAGAACTTTTTTAATTAAAGCGATAAAACATCAATTCGCCCCACAAACCGGCCATCGGTTTCGCGCCAAAAATTCCCTTTAACAACCCCATACAGCGTAGTCTATTCCAATAACTTGTCCAGCTTCAGGTACGTGTCCACTCCTAAATGTTATAGAATTTGTAGCAGGATCATAATCCCATTCATTCACAACTTGTCCATTAACAGTAATAACAATAGTAGACTCGATAGGATCTTCTTCCCCTAACTCGTAATCTCTACGACCAGCCATAGAGTTTGCCATATCTTCCAATTGAACACCCCAATCAGTAGAGCAAATAGAATACCAGTCTCCACCATAGTAATCTACAATGTCCCAATATCCACCACCATACTCAGCTCGCATCCATTGATCGATTTGACACCCATCAGGCGGCTCACCAATAACAGCGTAGGGAGTAAATTGACCAAGCGGCTTGATGTTGTCAAAGAAAGTAATATGATTTCCCCAATAAGCCCCACGGTCAGGTTCATCCGACACATAGATTACAATGAGAGTTGCGTTGTTACGGAAAAAAGCACTACCAGGTCCAGCAGATAATGGAGTAGATAACGCTTCAACAGACTTGGCAAGTCCAAACTCGTTACCAGAGCCTCGTATTCCAACCAGCACTTCGTTTGCGATAGTTGTTTCAGGGTCAACAGTGGCATTACTAATGATGCGCCCAATCGTTGAATGCGTAGTTGTGATAACTCCCATATGATAGTCAGCACCAGTTGCGATAAATGCTTGGATAAACAACCCAATGTTATTCGAAAGGTTTGTTTGGAACCTATTCATGGACCCACTATCATCAACAACCCAGAGTATATCTAATACAGGGATCTCTTCTTGGATGTGATTCTCAGAGTACCACTGCTCTACGTCACCATCGCCAAATTGAATTGTTTCAATTTCCGGAGCGGATGGATCGTTACTAGTGATTTTAATTTCGGATTCATCGGATCCAACGTCAGTTGGAACATAAGATACTAAAAAATCAAGAGAGAATCCTGGTTCGATAGTCCAAGGTGGAGGTGGTAATGTGCCAAACTCCATAAGTATGTTCACAGGTTGTGTGACCATTTGGACAACATCTTCTATAATAAGAGGAAGATTGCCATCGTTTGTAATGGTTAGGCGCTCCTCGTTATCACACCCAACGCTAATATCCCCGTAATCGAATTCTAACGGGCTTACGGTAGCCACAGGGGCATCACCATACCCGATCAGTTCAACAATCACTAAGGGCTCATCTGGATCATCTGAAGCTATCTCTATATAAGCACCAGAAGTTTCAAATGTCTTTGGAACGAATGTTACATCAAAAACTAAATTTTCCTGTGGTTCGATGGTCCACTCTTGGTCTGGTATGGTACCCAGTGAAAAGCGATCTATGCCGGATACTAACACCGGTGTATTAATGACTAGATCCCTTTGACCCGAATTTATAATTGTAAATTGTTTTGTTCCGGTTTCATACCCGGATTCTAGATGCCCAAAATCTACCACGGCTGGAAAAGCAAGGATGTCTTGCTCCGATGGTTTCCCCACCATTGTGTAATCTGTACAAGCTAATAAGTTTAATAACAAAAGTAACATAGCTAAATCCCCCTATTTCTAACTAGGGGGACAATTGGCAAAGTTTTCTTACATGTAACAAATTACCCGAAGATATCGGACAATGTCTCCATAGAAGGGTTCCGAAATCCCCAAATTTTTTGGGAAATTTTTTTAGTGTCTTTGATATATGAAACGAAACACTCGCCCATGAAAAGCCAAATCTGGGAAATTTGTCAGAGGATGTGAATGTACCTCGCTACGCTCGTGCGCCAATGTTACATGTAAGTACTTATTTCACCGCTATTCTGGGGGTCGTAGGGGGAGGGGGATCCCCCAAAACAAAACTATGTTACGATGTCAAAAAATGACCGACCAAAAAATGTCCGTTACTCACCGAAACATTCAGCCAACTCCTCCCCCATCCCAGAAGGCATAACGTCATCAGACGATTGGTCAACCAATAATCTATCAGCCATCTCCTTAACCTTCGCTCGGTATGCCTTTGTCTCAGCATTTGTTTTCTTAGAGCGGAGTGGGTTGGTAGCAGTGGTGAAGATAAACTGAGTAGCACCGCAGTAGTCCCCGCCCGTAATAGAAACCTCATAGCAATCACCATCAATCATTAGATCCATATTCTCATCAGCAGATTTCATGTCTCTTAATCTGCTTTCAAAAAACATAGCCCTTGACATACAACGATTATTATATATACCTGATAACACAGTCACCATCTCACTCGCAGAAATGTAGTGGCTGATAACACCAAACTCTTGAACCTCGACAGGATCGGCATACTGGGCAACCTCTACAGTCTCGTCGAACTCGGTAATGCGGACGATGTACGAACCATCAACATGACGTCTCTCAACATAGCCGACGCCGTAACGGGTGATTAACTCAGCACCCACAGCAATAATGGCAGAGCCGTCAGTGTTACGCTTGAATGATTGAGGGCGACCGTCAAGAACAAAGTCATGCTCGAATGGAAACTCGTTGAAGTCTGGACGGGTTGCGGAAGTTGGGATAAGGTTTGAAAGATTTGCAGTCATAGGTAACGCTCCAAAGGCGATAAGGTTTTCGATTGTTTCAATGGTACAAAGACCAAAGTAAAATGCTAGGATTGAAAAGAAAGAGATAAGGGCGATTGTTTCAAGAGATTTGTTGTTCATTTGAACTCCAGCGTTTTAGGTTATACCATAATGTAACCTATTGAAAAACACCTGTCAAGTAAAAGGGGGAACTTTTTTATCTTTTTTTTGATCTCTCCTTAGAGAGGGGTAAGAATAGAGAGCCCCAAACGGCAACTTTAGCCATGCCATCCGCCTGTTGGTCTCACGTTGGTCTCATCTGAGATAGCCTCAATCAAGGGCTGAAAGCCAATGCCTTCTCTCATCCAACCTCTAAGGGTTGCCGCATTGTGACAATTGATCCGGATGTCCATATCCGGCATTTGAACGACTGCGTAGTATTGACCTGATGGAGAGCAGAAACCGATACAGTCGATACTTGGTTGTGTTTCATTTCCAGTAGAGCGAGATCGTACTTGACTTTGTGCTATGTTATATTCTCTAGTGCCTTCTATGTAAGACCTAGCAGTCGCGAGGTTGTAACATGGTATCACCTCTTCATGTAACGTTTCGCCACGTTGGGTTGTTTTGACAACCTCGAACTTACCATAAAACTCTTGAGATGGACGGATGAATGTGAGTGGTAGTATTGCTGTAGTCATGTGATTACTCCGTAAGGGATATGTGATTTAAGTAGTAGATCGGATCTTCCGTCTATGTTAGTAATGTAACCCGTCATTATAAATTGTCAAGTTTTTTTATGAAGTTTTTTGTCTTTTTTTGTCTGTTGCCTATAGTTACGCTATACTCGGCATTGTAGAGGCCTCTGGTATAACCACCTTTTCACACCATTTTCACTCAACATAGGAACGGTCGATGGGATCGCCATCTATTGACCCGTCACAAGGTCACAGGATAGCCCAAACAAGCCCTATAAAAGCATCTAAGGGTTAATACAGTCCCCCACCGCCTAAAAGGTCTTTTAGAGCATCCTCTAAAGTCCCCTCTTCTTTCTTCTTTCTTTGCTGTACACGCTTCAAAGTTATCTCACCATTTCCGCTTCTTAGTTGTTTCTCAGTAGTGAANCCATGCTTNCCCTTACCGAAAGAACAGAATAAAAGATTATCCTTTCTTCTATACGTTATACTAAGAACATGACCTTTGCCATATATCTCATGATAGACTGTAGTGTATTGTTTGATCTCTTTAGACATGTAAGTCTCCATTCTATTCTAACTAGGTTGTAAGTTGTTCAAAAAGTTTTTTTTTGTGTCTCGAGTGCATGGGGCTTTCAGGCATTTACAAGGGTGTAGTTCACGTCTACCATCACGTCTAACAGTTTAGTGCCAATGCAATAATCGCTCCATCCAACATATCTTGGATCGGCATGTTTGAGTACTGTGGTCGTTATAGTACCGTCGCCCATCGTGGTTGAAGTAACTAACAAGAGGACTGATCCTCTATTATTCATAAGCAAGTCACCAACTTTAATGTTATCTTTTATCATTCTGTCTCCAGTGTTTTGTGTTATGTTAGTAATGTATCATGGTTAAAATGTTTGTCAAGTAGAAAGTGTTATTTTTTTTCTTTTTTCTTTATGAACTCGATTTCTTCGGGACTCCACAAACATCTAATCTCGGGGTTGACCACTTTATATCTGTTCTGGACTATCCATCTCGCCTGTTCATAAGTGGGAGCATGGATAGTCCGTCCAGTGGTACGGTATTCTAAGATAGGCGGAAGACCTTGGCTTGCTACGTTTTTTCGGTAGCCCCAAGTCACCTTGAAAGGTAGTATCATTTGATAAGCCCCGTTTTCTCGGCAAACTCAACGAGCATGACATTATTCTTTGACACGGCTCTCTTGATTATTCCGACATGTTGGGAGGTTGTCCTTGAGCGATAGGCATTTCCTGTGGCGGTATAGTCAAAGACGATCAACTCAGTACCGATCCAACGGGCAACCTCAAGGTTGTACGAGTACAGGCTCACTCCGTTGGTGGATAGGTTGCCCGCCCTTGCGGATCGTTGGTTCATCATTGCGTTGACGACATTTTCATTGGTTGAGATAGGCATATTGAAACTCCATGTTTCTTGGTTATGTTAGTAATGTATCATGCTGACAGGATTTGTCAAGTAAAAAAGTGAAAAAAGTTTATTGGCTCGAGCGTAGGGGGGCTAGTACCAACATCCCCTCACTATCCAGTTGGAGACTGTGTTGTCATTATTCATGCTATATGCAGAATGATGATTGTGGAACTCATATCGGATGAACGCCTCAGCACTGCATGCGTATATTCTACCGACCTCACATAGCATGACTGGTTCATCAAGTGATTGTAGGTTTACCCATTTTTGGGCAAGTTCGAGAGATGGGAAGATTGGGGCTTGAAAGGCTGTCATTTGAACTCCGTGTTTCTTGGTTATGTTAGTAATGTAACCGATTGAAAGGTTTTGTCAAGTTATTTGTCAAAGTTTTTTTCAAAAAGTATCTCGAATCCCTCGCCATCGGAGGTGTAGCGATAATGCCTGACGCTCGTGGTTCTCACGGATGGAACGCCGTAAGAGTATTCCATCTGTTTGTATAACTCGATCAAGTCTCCATTATCCATATACCACTCAAGTAAGCGACCCTCACAACGAATCTTGGTATCCACGCACACAAAGCCACGACAGACTTGTGAGGTTACAATTTTGGTTGCGATTTTCAGGGCTTGAGCGTTGACCTGTAAGTCTTGCGAGTGTTTATTCCATTCTACATTCATTTGAACTCCATTGTTCTTGGTTATACTAGTAATGTATCACGCTGAACAGATCTGTCAAGGAAAAAAGTGAAAAAAGTTTATTATCTCGATTTATTCGGGTCGATGACCTTTTCAAAGATTTTTTTTAGTTCCTCGAGTTCTTCAATGATGATACTAAGTCTCATCTCTACTTGCGAGTCTCTAGTCCCTAGTCGCTTGATCCTAATGGATTTCTGTATCTTGTTGAGTTCGAGCCATTCTCGACTTGCTTGCTCTTTGGTCATGTGTGGCGTGTCCTATGCTTAGATTTTCTGGAGTATTTGGACTTGTCTTTGTGAACTCCGCTACCTGATTTTTGAAAGGCATGGACTGCCAACCAGTTGCGTTCTTTCGGGGCTTTGTCTTTTTTGTTCTTTTTCATTGTTGTCTCCGATAGGTATCTGAGTTCTCGTATGTTTGGTGTAAGTGTCGATTGAGTAGGTTCATTTCCAAGACTGCTCTCTCAAAGATCAAGTCATCCTCACTATCTAGTTGGCTGAACCAGTATTCCGACACTTGCTTGGCTTGCTCCCAAGTGAGGAGGTGAATGGGGGTATGTAGTAGGGTAGTAAGGTTCATTTGAACTCCAATGTTTTGTGGTTATACTGTAATATAACTTATTGGACAAGAGTTGTCAAGTCGATTGATGGGTTTTTTTCTTGCCAAGTAAAGTCTGCTATCTTATCCCCAAAGGTATCGAACACTTGATCCCCTATTGATTCATCAAGGTTAAGATACATCTCAACATCTACAACGCCATCCGATGGGATAAGATAAAGTCTTGGGTTCAAGAATAGTCTTACAATACATAATGTTTTCATTTGAAACCCCGTGTTTCTTGGTGATGCTAGTAATGTATCATGGTTGAAAGATTTGTCAAGCAAAAAGGCAAAGTTTTTTTATTTCTTATCTAAAACCTCGGTATCATCGAGACAGACCATTATCACAACTCCCATAAGCGACCAAAAGGGCATGAGGTAGACAAAGGATACGAAAAGGCTTTCAAAGGTTGTGTAATCGTGTTGCATGGTATCTCCAAGTGGATAGATGGGGTGGGGGTGTCGCTATACTGCGACTGCCCCCGTTGGTGGTGATTTATCCCTCACCGCTTAGGATTTGGACAACGTAGTCACGAACAGAAGTTCCGTCAATGTCAAGGGTGTACAAGGTCGCAATGTTACGAGCGATTGCGATGTTGTTCTCACCTTTGGAAATGACATTCTGGAAGAAGTGCATAGCCAGTTCGGATGGGAGTTTTAGGAAGTACTTAGCAATGTTTTTTAGTTGACCTTGTGGGATCTTTTCATCAAACAAACGTGTTTGCTTGAAACGCTCGATAAGTGCGTTGTGATCGTTGATCTTGAAGTCATTGGTCAGATTGACCTTGCCATTCAGTATATCCTCGACTGTAACGATTTTCTTGTAGTTATCGAGATAGTCACACAGGGCGGTAGCACCCTCGAACCCGATAAAGCCACTGGCGATATGGTGTAAAGAACCATTGGCTCGGAGTTCTCGCATTTTGACTGGATCATCAAAGTCAGACAGAGCCAAGGTATCCGATAATCTAGTCCAAGATCGACGAGATGGATACTTTTTATTAGGCTCATAATCGTCATTATGCTCGAGGTGAGTGTGGTTATCGTTGATGAAGTCCCAAATAACAGAGTTCACATTATCATCTGCCCAGTTCAACCAATCCTCAACGGTTGGTTTTACGTCAAAGACAGTCCAACGGTCGAGTTCTGCTGGATCCATCTCGCCGACTTGATACTGGTCACCGTGATCTCCGCCACCGTTGACACAAGCAAAGACAAGTGTCTCGGGGTGTAGGGCATTTCCCGCAAGTTTGCGACTGTCGCACAACTCGAAGATACCTTGACGAACCTCCAAAGTCGCACGATCCACCTCATCCAAGAACAGGATGACAGGCTCGGTACAAGCGGTCTTGAACCAAGCAGGTGGACACCACTCTGTAACGTCATTATCGGTCTGCTTTGGTAGTCCAAGCAAGTCACCTTCGGTCATCTGACTGGCACGGCGATCAATGACTGGTAGACCAATCTGTTCACCGAGTTGGAACACGACCTGTGACTTACCGATACCGTGGCGACCACGGAGTAAGACAGGGAGTTTAGAGTTTACGAGAATAGGGAGGATTTGATTGAGAGTTCCGAATGAAATAGCCATGGTAAGGCTCCTAAGATTAGGGTTGAAGTGTGTAGGGTTTGTCCCCTACTGTATATAGTGTAACAAGATGGTGAAAGGTTGTCAAGTAAAAAGATAAACTTTTTTCTCTAAGCACCCATTATTCCCATTAAAGCGTAACAAGCGAATAGAAAGGCGAGATAGATTGTGATCAAAGTCATAGTGAACTCCATTGTGATCGGTTCTGGTTGTTTGTTATGTTAGTAATGTAACGTGTTGAAAAGATTTGTCAAGTATTTTTATAAACTTTTTTCTTCTTTAGAAGTTGCCAAGTGTCAAACACGCCATCGGCTGGAAACTGGCGATACTTTCCAATCCATTCTGGGTACTCTTCAGAGTGAAGAACGAACATTCGATAGACAGGCATGTCAACCTCGTATCGCCAACCGTTATCGGTATTCTCACCGTCAATCATTCCTGTCAACCGACCATCGGGACGTTGGATAACATCTCCGTGTTGTGGCATGTAATCGAGTTGGGCTAAAGTCTTTAGGTCTTTCATCTGCCCTCCAATGTTTGAGTGTAATCGTTGTTGATGTTAGTAATATATCCCGTTCACAAGATTTGTCAAGTAAAAAGGCAAAGTTTTTTTGAAAAAAGTGTATTGCCCCCGAATACACGGGGGCATACCCTACTAGGGTTCCACCACGATAATGCGCTCATTGGTGTGAAAGTACGGTCGCTCCGCATATTCCGAAGTTGTGACCCATGCTCTTTGAACCTTGGATGAGACAGGCTTTGGAGCCTCCATATCGGTTAGGATCAAGTGAGCATCGAAGTCCTGACCATTCACATACTCGGTCGGAGCATTGAAACAAGTACCTCCACAGGAAACTCGCTCCCAAGTCTGTCGCTTACCTTGTTTCCAAACAAAGATGTCGTCAGTAGCGACTTGAGTGTCAAACGGAATGACCGTGAACTCCGCATACTTAGCAAGGCTTGATAGTTCTGAGAAGAACAGGGCAAGCATGCTGTCGGATACAGAGCCAGATTGGTCAATAGAGATCGCAATCTTGGCTCTCCTAGTCACTTTCCGACCTGCATGGATATACGGGAATCTACGGTTCAAACGACGGACTGTAGACCGCTTGTTGGATCGCTGTGAAGTCTTGATGAAGTATCGAAGAACCTTGCGCCAATCGACCTTTGGTGTAATGAAATCTTGGATAGCCTTACGGGTGCTGGAGGAGACTGTGCCCCAACCTCGACCGCCACTGTTCATCTCGTCAACGATCTCTTTGAGATCCTCTTTGAGTCGTTGTTCAGCGATCTCTTTGGTGGCTTGGTCAACCTCATCTTCACCCCATCCGCTGTGGTCATCTAGGGTGTCGGGTAGTCCATCTCCACCACCACCAGATGGGTCGCCTTGACCGTCAGATGGTTCACCTGTTCCATCGCCTTGACCTTGACCCTCGCCATCGTCGGGCTTTGGTTGGAACTGCTCGTCTTGTTTGAGTTTGTTGAAGTACCACTCAGCCGACTGCTCCAAGGGATAGTCCTCAAATGGTGCTTGCTGTGGGAAACAGCCACCCTCTGGAAGTTCACCGAGAAGATGGGAGTTGATAGCCAAGTCAGTGGCGACATTCCACATTTTGGTCAGACCCTCGGGTGGGAGCCGTCCAGTGACATGCTCAAAGACAAGGTGGTAGAACTCGTGTTTGAGAACACCTCGTCGTTCTACTGGTGTGAGTTTCTCAAAGAACTCGGGATTGTAAACCATTTCAAAACGACCAGTCCGAGGATTGACCCGAACACCAGCAGTTGGAACTGCAGTCGATTTGGATTTGTTGATACGTCGGCTGAGTGCCGCAAAGAACGGCTCATCATCAAGTAGTTTGTAGATATAGAGTTCAAGATCAAATGATGATTTGGTTTGGTCAGACATTATGACCTCCAATGTTTGGGGTTATTCGTTGGTGATGTTAGTAATGTATCACGCTGGGAAGATCTGTCAAGTAAAAAGGCAAACTTTTTTTGAAAAAAGTCTATGATGCCGTTATTCACGATACCTTGACGACTTACCTCCAAGATGCCGATGCTCAATCTTTATGTCATTCAGCCTAGTTATAAGACCTTTGTAGTCCGTATGAGCCATCATCATGGCTTGGCTGGGTTGGTATAAAATGGGTTCGTTCAATAGTTCATTCCCAACTACTCGACAAAACTGATAGGAGCCAAACACGCCAATGCTGTAACCTGTAAATACATGTGTTATTTGCCATATACCTCGTATAACCTTGAGATCATCGACGTTATTGAATGACCTATGGATGATCAATGGTATTCTTTCGACTCCAACAAGTTCCACAGTCTCCATGACAGGGTCTTTTTCGTCCTTGATCATCGTAAGAATGGGAACTTTGATCTTTTTTGTTGGAGATGTCTTATTAAACTTTTTCATCTATTTCTCCGTAGTTCTCGACAACGTAGAACGATTTGCGTGAACATATCTTTGTTCTCGGGGGTGGGGGTGTAGTCTCTGTCTAGTACCGCATACCAAAAAGCAACCCAATAGCAGAAAATACCGCAACTAAGAGTGATCAGAAAAAAATCCCAAGCGGTCTGCAATATGATGAATGTTTGTGCTTGTGTCATTGACCCTCCAATGAGGAATAGTGTGCTATATTGAGATTCACACGAGTTTCAAACCCCGAGTAAACATGTTGGTTGCCTGTAATAAAGCGAACTTTGGTCGCCATGTGGTTGCCCTCGGGGGTATCCTCTAGGACTAGACACAGTAACTCTTTTTGCTGAGCGTGTTGGAATATATCTCCAACTTGTCCCATCCACTGTCCATCGTGTGTTAGTTGCATGTCCCCTCCAATTTTTCGATCCTGTCGTAATGTACCCAATCTCGCTGTGTTGAGTGGTTGAGCCATTCAACGTGTACGGTGAAACCACAGGTTCCAAGTACTATTCCGATCTGACCGCCTAGGTTGTCACCTAGGTTAGTTCTGACCTCTATCAAGTCTCCTAGTTTTATATCCATCATTTTGAAATCCATTGTTCGTTGTTGATGTTAGTAATGTATCATGGTTTGAGGATTTGTCAAGAAAAAAGATCAAGTTTTTCTGTATCATCGATAATGCCGAGGTCAATGAGATCCCCTTGCATGAAACAAGTGGAGGGGAAGAAGATTTCATGCGCTATCTTCTGCCAGAATCTAACCCTCCACCTGTGCATGTCGCTCATCATTGGGTTCGCTAGCAAGGCATAGCCAAGCCCCAATCTATCGTGTTTGACGAGATGTATGTTCACGTTGCCCCCCTATGATTGTAATCGGCACAAGTCCGACCTCTTGAGCGTCACGAACAGCAACCACATTCTGCCTTGGTGCGGATCGTTTGAGTTGAATAACATGCCACTGGACTTGTTTGTCAACAAAGAACCCTCCACGGTCAGTAAAGTCATAGACCAACGTGCTGGCTGTGCCATCATCGTAGGGAAAATGCTCCGCAACTCGTAAGTCGCCCGAAAAGAACGACTGTCCGTCTGATTTGCACCGATACGATTTCAGTGATCGGCAATCCATAAAAGCCTTTACGACTTCTTTATCATCATTTGTGTAATCCATACTATCTCCTTTTGTTGTATGTATATAATGTAACGTGGTTTGAACTGGTTGTCAAGTTTTATTATGAACTTTGTTGGAAATTCTCTGTCTTTTCGAGCAGACCAATAACATTGCTCTGCGTGAGTTTCTCCATAGAGTATTTCTTGACAAGAAACTTTAGACTATCCCTGTGTGCTTGGGTTACCCACTCTTCGTTTAGGGGTGTCTCAGACCTTGCGATTGTCTCAATGTAGGTAACTCCATTGTATTGGAACTGGTCAACAAGTCCGTTGCCTTGGGCATCGATCAATAGTCCGCTGGCATTGTAAGAACTCTGTGTTGTTCTTTGGTCAAAGTTTAACCAATTTTCCTCACCATCAACCCTGACCCTAACTCGGAGTTGTTGTGTAAACTTGTGATCCACTCTTTTGCGATAGCCCATATTATGGGCATCTATCCAACAGAACATGGACAACTCATCCCAGTTGATACCAGTAATGATACCGATATGTTCGGCATCATCCTTGTTCCATGAAGATACATTGACCTTGACGACAGCACCGATAGATAGTCCCAAATCAGCCACAAATCGGTCATAGAACCTTTGTCTCCAACCTTGGTTAGCCGACACAAAGCGGTCAAGCATAGCGGTCATTTCGGGGCATTGTCGCCTGTTGTGGGTCACTGATTCACAGAAACCACATCTGGATGACTTACGGGTAGTACCACTAGCGGCTTGTCTGGCTTGGGCTTGCTGTTGTTTGGTGTGAGCCTTTTCACATTCAGCATACCACTTAGACCAACCATCGGGTCGCATATACCATCGAGCGGCATTGGTTTGGTTGTTCCAATTCCTTTGACCGTCTTGTGATGCAATGGGATTGAGTGTCCAGTGATTAGGATCTCTTGATGGGATCTCCATTCTTTGGAATGATGCCCAGTCGCCAGCCACATGGGGGCAGTCCGTAGCCCTGTGGGTTTGATCTCTACAATAAGAGCATGCTGGCTTTGAGTTTTGGTTTTTTCCAGATTGTTTGTCGTTGTACACGTTCATAGCGACCTCGTTGTCGTTAGGGGTTTGCTTGTTTCTTATATTAGTAATGTATCACGTTGACAGGATTTGTCAAGTAAAAAGGTGAAAAAAGTTTACTTTTTCTTCACTGCGTAAGGTTCGAATCGGTGAGATAGTTCCTCATGAGCGACTACAAAGGTGTAGTCTAAGTTGTCTGTAGGGGCGATCCTGTAGCCTACAGCGTTCTCTAGGTAGACACCGTTGAATAGTGCTCGTTTTATGTCTATGACTTCTTTTATCATGAAGATTTTCCCTCCATGTTTGCCGAGGAGCAAGTCGCTTGTTTGATAGTATTTATCCATCATCTTGACCCTCTTTCCAGTATTCCTCTGTGATCATTTTGCGAACCCATTCGTTTCCGTATTCATCGGCAAACTCGGCAATGTACTTTCTGTCAAAGGTTAGGATTTTCTCCCCTCCCATAATGACATGTCGGAGCATGTAGCCCGCTATTGTGAACTCTGATTTGAGTGGTATGTCCGTGTCGCTCGATAGTTGAACCTCGCACAAAGCATAGGGCATTGACTTTCTCGCACGAACCATCTTCCCTGTCTTGTCTTTCTTTTTGCCCCAATACTTGCGAAATGCGACCTTGTTGACGTTAGCATAGATTGGCTTGCCGTTGTTGGCAATGAAGATCGTTTGATCTTTCTTGATGTATGGCATGGTAGCCTCCTAGTAGGATAGTTATGGTTTATAGTCCGTATTTCTGGAGGATTGTGAGATCCTCGGGTGTGACATATTGGCGACCTCTGACTTGGTAGTGTCGGTAGCCGTTCAGATTTTCATACCAAGATGAATATACAAGGCTCCAATCGCCCTCTTCGTCAATCCCAGTAAACTCCTTGAGTATGTCAATGTCGGTGGTGTTCTCGTCACATTGGTATAGCCACCTATCCCAGTATTCGTGTTCACCGTCACGGGTTTCGATTGTAATGAGATAATGTTTCATAATGACCTCCAGTTGTTCGTCATATTAGTAATGTATCATGTTGAGAGGGTTTGTCAAGTTTTTTTATCAACTTTTTCTTTTTTTTCTTCATTCTCTCGGTTTTTGCGCCATTGTTGAAGATAGAACCATTGGTCATTCATCGGACGACCTCTCTCCATACGTCGAAGTAGCCGATGTCCTTGTCCATTAGCCAGTTTTGAAAACCATCCAAACCCATTGACCTACGCTCGGGCATGTCGAAGAAGTCGAATACAACATCGGAAACCTTTTTTATATCGTCGAACAAGAATACTTGATCCTCGTCACCACTGTGGCGGATTTTTAGCACACATATCATTTTCATTTTTCACCTCGTCCAAAGCCTATTGGGGCTTTCTCATTTGTTGTTTTGTCGGGCTTTCCTTGACCTTGAGCCATAGCCATGAGTTGCATGGGCATGCTCCCCAATGGAGTAGGGGTCTGTGATAAAGCCACGACGGTAAGTAGTTTATCCAACAGTTCGTCGGACACATCTATCGTTAGTTTAATTTGGTTGCTCATTTTTTCTCCAGTTTTGTTAGTTTTGATGTGTGAATAGAACAATGGGCATCGTGGTAGAGGACGTAAACGTAGGTTGGGTCTCCTTGAATATATTTAGTGACAATGCCGATTCTACCAGTGAGTTGGCTCTTTACAAGGTCTCCGATTTCTAGCATAATTTCTCCAGTTTTTCAATGGCATAGCGTCGTTCCCAACCGTAGTCGATAATGTGAATGTCCACACTCCATGTTCCTTTGTGGACGACTACCGCCAGTTTACCGACAAGTTCTCGTGTGTTTGATTGGTTTATTCTTACTAAGTCTCCGACTTCTATCATGCTATCACCTTCAGTTCAGTTTTCAAGTAGTGGTGTCTTGTGTTTGTTCTTAGGTTGGTTCCCTCAATATAGACACTCCCGACTAATCGGGTTATCATAATCAGATCACCTTTCTGTGGTTTCTTGTGACCGTTCTCGACCACTCGGCATATATCTCCTATCCGCATACTAACTCCGTGTTTGTTCGTTATATTAGTAATGTATCACGATTGAAAGATTTGTCAAGGAGAAAGGTAAAGTTTTTTTGAGATTATGCTATGTTCTCGAGCGAACGGACATTCACCCAAGTGGAAAGGTTTGGGTAGGTTGGGTGATTGAGCCATTTTACCCTTGCTTTATCAGCGGTTGTATCGACAACTAGGGCTAAGTATTGAATATCAACAAACCCAGCCTTGCCCATCCAACCGTATCTCACAACGTCGCCAACCTTGGGGGTATATATCTTTGTCATTATTCGCATAATTGATCTCCGTTCTTACGGGTTGATAGTTTGTGTCTAGCCCACACCCCTATGATGGGGAGGGAGGATATAAGGGCGAATAGAGCATTCCATTCACCATGACAGTTGGTTAGGTGTTCTAACATAGAACCTCCAATTCTGCTGGGGTGTACCAACCGATCCCACCGCTAGTCCAAACTACACGATAGTCACCGAACTCGTCAACCGCTGTTACTACTCCAATCTCGGGGTCAATGGTTGTGCTAAGTGGTAATCGGCAATACCTCACCAAGTCTCCATTGTCAAATTTCCATTTGCTATTCATTCTGTCTCCAGTGCTTTAGGTTATGTTAGTAATGTAACAGGTAGGGTAGGAGTTGTCAAGGACAGATGGTCATTTTTTATCAATTATTTTAATTATCTCGGTTGAATCGGGTTCATCGAG
>JGI24004J15324_10000299_pt1 | contig 19902 bp, 35 predicted proteins | sample LinPmetageLP32_FD_15324 | JGI IMG/M metagenome (IMG submission 15324)
GTAATGGTGACGTCAGGTGCAGTATTATATCAGGTGTACGGCTGATGTGTGGAGGATACACCGGGGAGCATGACGACATAGTGTCTGATAGTGTTACTCCAGACATCAGTGTGTTTACCAGAGTAGACATCAGTATCATAAACAGCAGAGGAGAACTTTCAGAGCCTCTGGAAGTCAGGTTAGGCGAGTTAGACAAGTACATCAGTATGGCTGAGCGTGCCGGTAAGGCAGTACTGATGACTGCAGAGCCAGGCATAGAACAGACAGACATTCTGGAATTCCTGGGAAAAACAGAAAACCTTTAAAATACCCACCCCGACCAGTATGTCGACGAAAAGCGATATTTCAGATCTTAAAGGGCATGTCGCAGTTCGAAAAGTTCACCCCACTATAGGCGCCCTGATGCCCAGTTCAAAATTTTTTTCGTCAGAATTTGTTTACTGCCTGTTTAGGGCCCTTGTTTCAACTAACTGGATTGTTTACGATTTCGAACCAATCAGGATGTTGGTCATATACCCTGGCTAACGGAAACTCTGCATCAGTAACAGAATATCTGCTGTCAACATATTTTACGGCTTCCACATAGGCATCACACAGTTTATCCAGTCTGTGTGCTGGTACTTTGATCACCTGTGCTAATAACCAGGTCTGGTATGGATTTGGTATATCTCCATATAGTGTGGTGTTCTGCCGTTCCCATCTGTCACCAGTATACTGACTGCATAAGATTCTGTCTGACTCAGTGTTAGTGATCTGTTCTAAGTTTTCAGTATTCACGCAGTCTATCCACATATAGTAGTCTTCTGCAGGGTATCGCTCTTGTAACCATTTCAGTAACAGTATTTTACTGGTCAGTATGGGAGTTAAACGTTTTAGTGTGGTGGCTGATATCTGTCTGCCAAACTTTAAATACTGTGGTTCAGATACTGGTTTATCAGTCAGTATCTGGTGTGCTGGCAGATCCTGATATGGGAAATTGTCTTCTGTTAATAATACATCCACCAGTTTGTGTTTTAACTGTCCTAAATGACCCTGCTGATAACTGGGTTTGGGATTACCAGGCACCTCCCAAAAACCTGACACGATCTTCATGCTATCTGCCAGTCCACACCAGGATCACTCTGGATAAAGTGTTCACTCAGATAACTGTGCCAACTCACTGGAAAATGTTGTCTGTCACGTGCTGGAGTGTCTGTATCAGACTGTGTTACTGGAGAATGCATATCGATACCCAGGTGTCTTTCCATACTGGCTCCATCTGAATGCCAGTACAGTATATCTCTTTCAGTACACATCTGCTGTATGGCTTTAACGTTACGATAGTGACTTAACTGTATATACCCAGGCTCACTCCAGTTGTTCTGGATTACCTGATCGGTTATACGGTGTGGTTTAACTGTTCTGAATCTGGTATCTGTTTTGATTAACCATCTGCTGTATACGGGCTGAAAGTGATACACTCTGCTGATATTTAATCGACTGATATATCTCATCAGTATCATCTGACTGAATTCCACTCCAGCACCCGATAATGCTAAATTGACTGGAGTTACACCGGTGTGTTCGGTCACAGCATGATGCCAGGTGTTTTGATCGTGATGTCCTATTCCAAATGTGTGACTGCAACCCAGATATACTGTGACTTCAGTTTGCAGTTTCTCCAGTTCAGTATAATTGTGTTCGCTACGGAAATAATCTGGATTGATTTCATAGTGTACTGGATTATCTCGATATGTACTCAGCTCTGGTCTGTGCTGATTACGATGCCACAGTGATTCAGTATCAGTACCACACCAGTCAGATGCCACTAACTGTCTGGCATCACTGGTTATATAATCAGTCAGACTGTTCATTCGGTGGGATATGTGTTATGGGTTTTATCAGTGTTGTCTGGATTTTGTAGCCCCCAGTGACTTACTGCTGAGTGATTGCTCAGTATATGCTCTCCATCAAAACCGAACTGCCAGCCCACATAGTGATTTTTATTATCAGGCTGATACTCAGTTAAGTCTGCAATGTTGCCCTGCCACTCTATACGTTTGTGGTTAACTGTGTTCTGATACACCAGGTTATCAGATATATCTGGATAATAGTCAGTGATAAATTGTTTACTGTGCTCAGTCCAGTTTTCTGTGTCTATCTGAACCACACCAGTCTGGCTACTGCCTTTTATTTCTGATATCTGTACGGTGTTGGGATATAATCTGTCTATGTAGCCCTGCTCTGTTGCTACCCTTATCAGGTCAGATATTTTACCCACCAGTAGTTCAGGACTGCCCTCCGGATAAAAGTTTTTAAGGAATCTGGATTCTGACCACAATTCTGATGTTAACCATTCATGCAGGTATATGTCACAGTCAGGTAATTCTGTCTGGGTCAAGTCAGCCTGTATGTATTCTACTTCTGGTGGCAGTATCTGTTTCATTCGGTCAATCATTTCTGGACGTCTTTCCAGTGCATAAACTTTTTTTGCACCTGACTTNACNGCCAGGTAACACAATATGCCTGAACCTGCACCCAGGTCTATCACAGTTTTGTTTTTCACATTCTGTTTAATCCAGTTCTCATAACTGGCATTACGATCCTGATCAGTAAAACAGTATGCTGACTTAAACAGTTCCAGATATTCTGAATTTTTCATTCGGATTGGCTGGGTTTTATAAAATTTATTTTATCGTCTTCAGCATAGATTATGCTGTACTCCTGACGTATCTGTTTTCGGATTTTGCGACTCTGAACAGGGTGTCTGCTCCAGTAGTTAACCTGAGTGGTGTCGTCCACTAACTGAGTGCCATTGTCTTCCAGGTAAGCCCTGCAGTATCCTGAATACACACTCAGTCTGATAGCATCAGGATCTGATGTGGCTTCAGTTTCATGATGTAACTGATGTGGGAACATTATTAATGTGTTCCAGACGTTAGGTACATATAATGCTCTGTCTTTGCCTAACCAAAATCCTCCACCCCATTCGGATTGCCAACCAGGGTTAGCAAACCAGAGTGTAACCAGTCCTGGCCGAGCGTCAGGATGCACATCGGTGTGGCCATAAAATTTATTCTCACTCACAAATAAATTAACATGAGTACGGTGACGATCTTGTTCAGTGTGACTGTCTCCAGTTTCAGCATTCCAGTCTGGTAACCACCTGTTGGGTTCAAATATACTGTTATAGGTGTCCAAGCTCAGGCCGTTCTTCCAGAAATAATGAGCATCTAGTCCAGAGTCTTCTTTAGTTGATATCTGAAATCTACAGTTTACAGTATAATGGTGTATCCAGTTTTTACAGATGTGTCTGGCATAGGCATCTGTTATAACCCATACTGGATATCCGTCTATCTGATGTTTGGTTACAGTTGCCACTATAACTGTCCTAATATAGTATCAGCAAATATTTCGTTTCCCTCAGCACTTAAATGATTAATTTTGCCTGGGTAACTCTGGTATACTGGGTATCCGTCTGTGTAAGGCATATCTCTCACATACTGTTGGTTGTTTTCTATATTACTGGTCACTATAACAGGACCCTTAAACATTGTGAGTTCTATTCTGTTTATACACCAGTCCACCATTTGCTGATGCACAAACTCTGCATGTTGGGTATCAAAGTGATGTTCATAAAATTGTTTTGCACTCAGTAGTCTTTTATTGTCGGGATTTTCCGTAGCATGATATTCTATGTCAGTATATATTAAGTCTGAGTTGGCATGTAATCCAGTCTGATGTACAGGGTGTTGTGGCGTATATATTCTGTAGGGTGAGGTTATACTGATGATAACAGCATCATGATTAACTCCGGGATAATACTGTAACTGCTTACATATACTGTATTGACTCACACCTGCCTGTGCTATGTTTGTTACTGTGTGCTGTTCTGCTACAATATTAGGCCAACCCAGATACTCTGAATGCTGTTCGCTCCAGTCTGCGGCCCAACTGTCACCCAATATTAATACGTTCATGATCAGTATTTATTAAGTCAGTTGTTTATAAATAAAGATATATGAAGAAGGTATGGATATTTGGCGGAAGTTTTTGTAGTGGCTATCAGAACGGTGGTGGAGCTCGTGACTGGATTGCTCAGTTAGATGCTGATGTAACAGTATGGGCCTGTGCTCCGCAATCACCAGAGAGTCAGTATTTAAGTCTACAACATGCATTTAACTATCTGAGTTTAGAAAATCGCTTTCAGAAAAAACCAGACTTTATTATATATGACTATCCTCCCACTAACCGTGTAAAGGTCCCCACTGACTTACCAGAGAGTGAACAAAGCATATTAAACTATTGGCACTATGTTAATAGTCGCACTGGACATCGGTTTGAAGATGGTTGTGATGTTATTCCAGATCAATTTTGGGCATACTGGAGTTTGGCTCTGATAGATGAATGGCATAACTGGAATACAACAGAACAGTTTAAAACCTTCACAACTGAAACAAAACGTAAATTGATATCTGGTGAATTGCCTGACCACAGTACTCACAAATGGACTATTGATGCTCTGGACTATATCCGGCAAACAGATATACCATATGTGTGGTTCAGTGCTAATAACAGCAATCATACTGAAGCATCACTGCACCTGGACAGTTATCTGGATATACATACACTTGCTGGTGGTGTTCCCACACAGACATATAACAGTAAAACATTTAATCACTTATCTATACAGCAAAACATTATGTGGGCAGATTACTTCAATACCCTGATAGATTAAATAATTATATGAAGAAACGAGCCCATATAATTAGTTTGGTAAAAACATGCACCTGGAGAGTTCTAGCAAGTGCTGATACCTTTCTTCTGTCTTGGTTAATAACTGGAAATGTTACTATGGGCGCCAGTATTGCCAGTCTGGAAGTGCTAACTAAAATGTTTCTGTATTACTTTCACGAACGCCAATGGGAAAAGCCTAGGTTTAACTTGTGGGTGTTAAAAACTTATAGGCGTGTGTTCGGATAGAAGTATGCCCTTTGATTACAGCGTCTGAGCATCTGTTGAGTGATTTACTCCGAAACAGTCGCGACGTCGTTTTAGCCCTGTTAAAACGAACAAGTAATCGTGAGTGTAGCACGGATTTTTTAAAAGTCAAGTATTAGTATTATCTAGTACTAAAATTAGAATCGACTAAACTCTTTAGTACCTGGGCATTAATGAAGTAACTGCCATTTGATGCCATTTTAAAACCATGGCGTCTCCACTCTTCTGGTTTACTAGGCATATTATTATTTACTATGTTCATTCCTGCAAGAGGTCCTTGCCCACTTACTATTCCATTAGAAGGATTAACAAATTGATATGGCTTTGCGTGTGGGTGTGGCAGTCCGCCAAACGTATCTTGGGATTGTCTTTCAACATCCATCTGATTAAACTTGCCTTCTTCAACACTTTCTTCCTTCTTAGGTTTTTCGTGTCCCCAACCTTTTGCCTTCATATCTAAATGGTCTTGTTCTACTTTAGCCATTTTGCCTTCACCTGTTTTAGGATCATACATCATATGGGGTTTAAATTTACTTGCTTTTAATGAACTACCTTTTACTTCTTTAACACAATTAGGAACACGTTTGCCAAACATTGTTTTCATTCCTTTCTTTTTGTATCCTTTCCAGCATCTGGTTCCCTCGTTAGTATTGAGGTTCAATCTAAACTGTGGACGCATTTCCTTGTCCTGATCAAAATGTATTATATGTATATGAACATTTGCCTGGTCTAGCACCATTTGTATTGCATCTTTCGTACTATTTTGTGTCTTTACCACAAGTGGATGTCTAGTATATGCGGCAGGGTCTGATCGCCAATCCCAAACAGATTTTACTGTTCCATCTCCTAGTCCCTGGTATTTACGATATTCATTAGCACTAACAAAGTCAGGAAACGGTTTACCATTAACAGTATACCCGCCTTTTTCTTCTTCTATCATGTAAAACAGATCCTTTGCTCTTTGCTGATAAAGTTTCATTATTCCACCTAGTTTGCCTAGTGTGTTATCTGTGCCACCATTTTGTGTTATGAGCTTGGCTAATTCATCAGTATCCACATAGTCAGTAGTCTGCATTTCTGCAAACTTCTTTTTGGCTTCTACTATTTCTTGGAACTTCATACGACTATTTATCATAAATATTTAAAATGAAAGTCAGATTTAAATTGCCTGCAGGTGGCAGTGGTATACCAGCAAGTATGAAATGTAATCACATCAGAGGTGAAGTATTACTTTGGTGTGCCAGATACTTCTATCTGTTTCAGGATATAGAACTTGAGAGAGTACGAGGGAAAGGCCTAGTAGCAACATTTAAAAATGAAGACATATATAATACATTTAGATTAACCTGGGACGGCGTAGAGTATGAGCGATATACCTCATAGTATTAATATGAAATTAGACGGGATACTGGACTTTGCTCTTGAGCGTGGTATATTTGTACATGTAGGATATGCAACACTTAACCAGTTAAGAAAAATAACTGGATATGGAGACTTAGGGACTGATGCAGAGCGTACATTAAATTACTTCAAGTCACGTGATACTTTAAGTATTACACAAACACCGCATGAAAGTGAAAGCCAAGAGATTAGCAAGTTAGTTAATTTATGGAAACTGCAACAAAGTTTATTAAAAAGTAACGGCTTTAACGATTTTATTATTTGCAGTTATAATCATATCAATAACAAACCGGTACTGGAAATACATCCTGGTAGAACTAGATTGTGTTTCCATAATGTATATAATAAGCCTATCCCTGTTTTAATTTTAAACTATACCAAACATAATTACTTTCAACCACCATTTGAATCAGAACTATTAATAAAAGACAATGTTGATAAATGGCCTGATCAGGAATGGAGGGTGACACCAGATTGGGATATACCCATGGACTCTGAAAGAAAGTATTTACTAGTGCAACCAAATGATAATGAGCAATGGCATTGGCCTGCATTGGAAAATAATATTACATTTCAGATATACACTAATGGAGGTATATTAACAGAGATCACAGCCAACAGCCAGCCCTTTATGGAATATAAATATTGGGAATGGCGTATGGTAATATAAATTAACATATCAGATAAATACAAGTGTAAATTTAATATTGGAGTTAAACAATGCCAACAGATAGAACATATCCAGCCGCAGACGGTGTAGACACATGGTATGCAGGTAAAAGTAGTGCAGTATCCTCAAAAGATGATGTTGCAATAGGAACCCACGTAGGACCAGCAAGTGCAGGTGGTGTATCACCAGAAAGTGCTTTTGATGGATATACCCCAATACATTTAATTGATAGTCCAGCAGATGGCATTAACGACTCTGCAAACTATGTAGTGTACTTCAGCAAAGATGATGCCGACCCAAAAGAATTATTTAAAGCAACTGACGGTGACGTTAGTACATTAACAGCCTTAACATCAGGAACTGAGTACGACGCTTTTTACGGCTTTACTGCTTAAAAATACTTGACAATAATCTAAAATACTATATAATGGTAGTATGTCAGAACTTCTCGAACAATTACAATCTGTAAGTCATGACCAAGAAATGTTTTACGACATTCTTCTTGAGATTGGTGGCGACATGGACGACAGTAATAACATTAGAACACACGAAAACTATGTGAGTGGTTGCCAGAGTTCCGTATGGGTTACTGCTGAAAAAGTAAAAGGTGTTTGGGATATACAAACTGACAGTGATGCTTTTATGGTTAAAGGCATTGCTAAACTTGTGGCCGAGGTTGCAACACCTGATCCTAGTGCAATACGTTTTGGAGACTTTCACAGTATCACACAAAACTTAACAGTACAAAGACAGAAAGGTATGCAGGCCATTATTAACAAAATTATACAACTAACCGAAGGTAAATAACAACATGAACTTTGTACCATATGTAATAGAAAAGACCGCCCAAGGCGAACGTAGTTACGACATATATAGTCGACTACTTAAAGAAAGAATAGTTTTCCTTAATGGGGAAGTAAATGATGCAGTATCAAATAGTATTTGTGCTCAGTTGCTATTCCTAGAAGCAGAAGATAGCGACGCTGATATTAATTTTTATATTAACAGTCCAGGCGGAACAGTTACAAGTGGTATGGCAATGTATGACACAATGCAGTATATTAAACCTGATGTGTCTACTATTGTAATGGGACAAGCGGCTAGTATGGGAAGTTTCCTTGCTAACAGTGGTGCTCCTGGTAAACGTTTTATGTTACCTGGTGCTAGGCACATGATACACCAACCATTAGGTGGTGCAAGTGGCCAAGCAAGTGATATTCAAATCCGTGCTAATGAGATAATCCGTATTAAAAAGGAACTCACAGAAGCATACGTTTTACATAATACTAAAGGTAAAACTTATGAAGAGTTTGAGGCGGCTATGGATAGGGATAACTTTATGACTTCTCAAGAAGCATTAGACTTTGGATTAGTGGACGAAATTATATCTAATAGAACCTAAACTGCTATAATCCTGATTATCTCCTACTAAATAACAGTAGAGGAGATAAAAATGAAACCCAAAGTTTTCACACCCAAAAAGACAGTAGACGAGAAAGGATACGACGAAGACGGAGTGCTTCACGACAAGTGTGGTACCGACGAGTGTTGTAACAGTTGTGAAACATCAGACACAGAAGATACACAAGAAAAAGACAATGGCAGAATTTAGTTTTATAGAAATCAGTTACGATCCTACTGTAACTAAAACCGAATATGTAGAAAGCAATTTAAATAAAATAGGCTTTGTGCATAGGACTCAACACAAAAGCGGTCATGCTGGATTTTGGAATCTGCAGAGTTGCATCGCATTACTTAGACAAGATAAATCAAAGACCTCACCTAGTATTACTGGAATAGGATTTAATGCTAGTCAGCAAGATATTGAATCCCTTAATGCAATATATGATGAGACTACAGACTTTTTTGTTGTGGATAATGGTGTGGGTATTAAAACGTATTTACTATCAGAAAAACAAATACATCATTACAACTCAAACTTAGACGAAAGTTATCAAGTTATAGACTCCGATTCAAAAACATCAAAACATTTAAATTATGTTAGTGGTATTAAAATGAATGGACATGATATAAATGTCATTGATCATTATATAAAATTAGGGTTCAAATACAAAGATGTGTCTGATAACTATGGCAAACTTATTTGTGAAAACAATAGGTTTACTATAATGTTAGATAAAAGGTCAGGATTAAAAAATATTCCAACTATTATTTGTGACACACATGATGTATTTGATGCAACTGCATACTTTTTAAGTGTGGGCATAGACCTACAGAGATTTAACCACCAAGTTCATATGAACTTTGGACAAAAACTTAATTATAAAATCAAAGCCTACAACTGTAGAGCATGGGGTAACGAACAAAGTTACACTATAGAAAATTTTATAAAGGGAGTGTCGCCTGATATAGACATTATATTCAGACAACGCAACCAATACTTACACATACACGAGACTACACTAGACAGTTATTATGCTTCAGAACACTAACATAGATAATTTTGATGAATGGATGTCCTGGAAGGACAACGCATTTAATATTGCTAGAACGTCTATGGGAAGAAGAACGCCACGTAAAGTTGGCGAGAGCATAGCAAGTATATGTTTAGGCCTCGGCTTAAGGCCAGGCAAAGACTTTCAAGTTACAATGTATCAGATAAGATTTAGAACTAAAACATTTCTTGCAATGTTTAAAATGAATTATAAAGATGAGTGATTTTTTCGAGAGAGTTCAGACAATGAACTCAGACAGAGTATTTGAAGAGATTAAAACCCTCAACGAAAAACTCTTTGGGCTTAATGAGGCCAGTCCTATATATCATCAAATTAGGGATATGATTGATGTTTGTAATATGAGACAATCAGACCTGATGGCGACCCAAATGGAAGAAAATGATAAAACACCAGATGTATTAGACATAGGTGAGATAGTATCTGAAGTATATACTCCAGAATACTCAGAGCAAGATTTAATTACAACACTTTCAAACTTTTATAGTAAAACAAAAATTAAAAAGAAACTTACGCCAGAGCCTGTTGCTAACCCTGTACAACAATCAGTAGCAGAGGCCAGCCCAGAGTTTACTATAGAGGTACCTAAGTTTGGAGCAAAAAAATAATATGAATATAATGCAAGTATCAAAAAATATACCAGTACACATGCTATGGGTATACGACAATGAAGACAAGAAACAGGTTAAGGCTGTTACATACGAAATAGAATATAGTTTAAGAACTGAAGTAGAGGAAGGGCAAACGCAAAAGCAGGCCTTCTTACAGCAAAATATTAGTTTTAGTACAATCAATTCTTTTCTATATGATCAATGTCACCAGACATTAATATATGATATGGATAGTAAGCATACTGTGGAATCAGCATTTGCAAGTCATGATAATAATTTTATGATACTTCCTGACATGAGCGATGCCTGTTTGGCAATGGCTTTGCATTGTAAACTAAATGTTATATGTCATGAGAATAGTTTTGTAGAAAGTATTAGCATCAAAGATAAAATTGACGGGATAGCATACAGTATGTTTGCAGACGACAATGAGTACGCTCAATTACCTACAATTAACGAATGGTTGGGAGAGTTAAGTTTTTGGGATACTCCATGGTGGCGTAGAAGAGACTTCAGCACATTTGATAATATTGCGGCAAGTAAGGAAGAACATACAGAGTTTTTCAACAAAGATGTTAATCAAAACATTTTAGAAAGAATGCAAGAGCCTTTAGACGAAATTCAGGCACAAGTGATTGCAGACATATATGGTAAAGAAATTAAAGAAGTTTTAGATAAAGAAGAACCCAAAGAAACAGGACAACTTATGGAAGTAGACTTTAAAAATAAAAAGTTTAAACCTAGGTTAGTACCTAAAGACAAATAGATTGACTTTGCATATAAATTAGTATATAATATACTTATGGAAAACTATCTAGCAGATGAGCAAACTGGTATTGAATTACTCTATAGGGGTAAGGACATTACTGATGTTGCATTCGAGGATATAGAAAAATTCAATAAAGTTGCTAAAGAACTGGAACTCAACGACATATCTGATGTATCCAGAGTCAGCAAAGAATTTAATATCCCACAACATTATAAAGAGCTAGATGTTGAGAAGTATATACATGACAAACTCGTACAACGTGATCCCGACGAGATAGGGAGAGTAGAAATGGAGTTAGAAATGTATAGAGAACGTGGGTTACTCCCTATACTACAACTATTAATATACATTATAGATATAATGCGTAAGCATAATTTAGTATGGGGTGTAGGCAGAGGCAGTAGTGTTTCTAGTTATTTACTCTATATTCTGGGTGTACACAAGGTCGATAGCCATAAATATAGGTTAGACATAAAGGAATTTTTAAAATAATGGTACAACGTAAAACAAACAAAGGTCAGATCATCGATATGGATGCCCTAATGGCTAGCCAAGGCGACCGTCCTGCAATGGGTAACGCAGGTACTGATGCTAACGGAAATGTTTTAGGACCAGGCGGTGAGATATTAACTCCTGCAGAAGAGCGTGTTAGAGCATATTACGAAGACAACCCAATGGCAAGTACCAGCCAACAAAGTTTAAAAGGTAACACTACCCAAGTAGAATTTAATTCAGAAGACAATTTACAAGAAGTACAAACAGCCAAAACGGCAAAAGAGAATGTACGAACTGCTAAAGCCAAACCAGACACACCAAAAAAGGAAACACCTGAACCAAAAGCACCAGAGCAATTTGATGAAGACAAGCCATTAGGCTACACAGAAGTCGAGCAAGAGAATGGTGACATAGAAATGGTTCCTTACTACACACAGGAAGAAGCAGATGAGGATAAAAGCATATAAAGATAATATACTAGCAGTTGAAGGCGACTTTGGCGATCAGACAACAAGAGCTGGTATTATTCTTAAATCAACAATAGGAAAAGAAGAAGGTACTGTACCAAGATGGTTCAAAGTATTCGATGTCGGTCCTGATATAGATTGGTTAAATGAAGGGGAATGGGTTCTTGTTTCATATGGACGTTGGACCGAGGGTATTAAGATACCAGACGACAGATTAGAACCTGGAACTAAGTTATGGAAGTTAGACCCAAAAGGTTGTCTAGCAACAGCAGACGAAAAACCAGACACAATTAATATTAAATCAGCAAATGGAATAGAGTTTGCAAGGAAGCAAACACTATGACATTCAACGAAAAAACTGGCCTTACTACATTAGGTGTAACAGGTAATGTTATACTGGCAGGTGTAATTTTTGGTGCTATCAATCCATGGTGGCTTATAATGTCTATATTATGTATAGTTTCAGCATTAGGTCATGAACAGGGGTTAGTAAAAAAATAATGCCCTACATAGAACGCACAGGAAAGAAAACTATTAAGGAACAATTATACCAATGGTTTGGTGTAATGACAGATCCGCGTATAGACGGATTTAATGGCTTTGCATGTAAGCAAAAAATATACGAAGTTAAGTGGGAATGTGAACGCATATTAGACAGCGAAAAATGTCCTACCTATGCAGGTGAAGAAGAATGGGTAGCAGAACAAAAAGTTAATAAAGCAGTAGATAGGATATCTGGAAAACATAACAGTATACCTTATTATGACTAACAATCTTAAATTAGGTATTATAGGCAAGGGCTTTGTTGGTTCAGCAGTTGCGAATGGTTTTGACAAGAACGTTAACCAGTTTATAGTAGACCCTAAATATACAGACAATACAATAGCAGATTTGATTGAATTTGACCCGTCTGTTTGCTTTGTATGTTTACCTACACCTAAACAAGATACACATAGTGATGTTGATATCAGTTACGTCAGAGAGGCACTGACGCAGTTAGACGGGTATAAAGGCATTACAGTTATTAAAAGTACTATTACTCCAGACCATTTAACAAAATTAAAGAAAGACTTCAATCTTAAACTTGTTTACAACCCAGAGTTCCTAACAGAAGCAAATAGTTTCCAGGACTTTTTAAATCCTAGTATGCAGATATTAGGAGGCAAGTGGCGTGATTGTGAGGCAGTAGAAAAGGCATACGTTAAACATAGCTCTGTTAAAACTGTTCCAACATTTAAAACAGACCTTATTACTGCCAGTATGCTTAAATATACAATTAATAGTTGGCTGGCAACTAAAGTAACATTCTTTAATGAGTTATATGAATTATTTAGTATTAGTGGCACTAAAGTACCATGGGAAACATTTACTGAAATGTTATCACAAGACAAACGTATTGGAGATTCTCATATGAAAGTTCCTGGTACGGATGGCAAATTAGGTTATGGAGGACATTGTTTTCCAAAAGACACTGAAGCATTTGTTTATTATTCAAAATTAAAGAAAGCAAACCTATCAATATTAAAAGAGACAATTAAGAAGAACAATACTTTTAGGGAGAAGTAATGAAAGTAAATCATATCTTTCTTCGTCACTTTATGACTGAAGATGTGCAAGAGCCTGGATTGCCTGATACTGAACATTTCCACACATATGATTTTTATACTCAGTTTAATAAGTACACTTGTCCTATAGACCCTGAGTGGCAACCTGACATAGAATATGAAATAAGTATTACTCCCCACCTAAGTTGGAACGATATTCAACTAGAGCCAGTTATTAAAAAAGATTGTTTAAATATTATATGGGTGCCAATGCATTACCCTACATGGAAATGGTTAGATACATATTACCCAGAAGCATTTCATGACTTAGAAGTTTTAGCAGACCCTACTAGAGAAGAAAAAATTGCAGTTGTATGGGACTACAATAATGAATGCCAATTCCCTGGAAATTTTACTAATAATGAAAGTCAATTAGCAGTATTAAAAGACAAGGACTTTAGTACATTTTATTGTAGTACACTTTCCTGGAACAGAGATAATGTAATAGACACTATAGGCTTTAGGCAAATTATTTCTAATTATTCTTGTTTAGGTGGCATATCTATTTTTCCTGCATTAAGAGAAGACCCTACATTAAGGTATGGAAATAACAAACTAGATACAGATAAAAACTATCCTATACGATATTTTTGTCCTAATAATTCCTTTAGGCCTAACAGAGGAATGGGCATAGTAAAAATGCATCATAAAGGAATGTTAGATGACACAGAATGGAATATGAATCAGTTTAACTCATGGTTTGAGATGGATAGATTTATACAAACAGACCATTTACATTTTAAGTCTTATGTAGATGAGTACTTTAAACTGTTTGGCATTCTACCAAGAACACTTAGCAGACCCTGGGATAAAGACTTTAACATAGATAGAATAAATCAAGACCGTGGAGATCACAGCATGAAGTATAAGTCTTGGTACGATGCATTTCCTCCTGACTTAATGGATAACGTTTATATCTATATTGTGAATATGACTACCACAGCAAAGACAGAAGAAGAACCAATTAACCCAACAAAGCCACACTATGTAGGAGATTGGGACGAAAAAATTCTTAAAGGGTTTTTATATTCTAAGCCTGTATTTGTAAATGGCAGACCTGGTACTGTTAAAATTATGGAAGAGCTTGGTTTTGACATGCTTACTGATTGCTATATACAAGACTATGATAGCGAACAAGATGACATAGTTAGAATAGATAAAATGCTAGAATGTGCAAAAGCCTTTCCTAAACCTAATCAGGACATTGCAGACAGAGTAGAACATAACAACAAACGTATTAGAAGTAAATCATTTTGGTGGGATAGCCAATCAAAGTTAATGGAAATATTACTTGACAATCATTCTTAATAGTGTATAATATGCACTTAACTAGGAGAAGTAATGAGTAAGAACGCAATAACCCCCGTCGCAGAATATAACAGAGAAAGATCAGGCACAAGAGTAATTTCAGATTATAGAAATGATCTTATCTTTGAGCAACCAAGAGATAATTTACTACAGCAGGAATTTAAAAGTTACGAGTATACAACACACGGTGTAAAGGTAACTACTATTGTCAGGAAGTTTACAAAAGACGGAGACTATCACGACATAGAAAGTGCAGGATTTATTGGCAGTTAAATGTTTGTAAACTGTAGTGAGTGTGATAGAAGTTTAGCAATAAACGATTTAAAATATTATACTCCTGACAAGCAACATGCATTTTGTGATGCATATTGTAGCAATGCTTGGTATAGCAGAACATTTGAAAAATTAAAAGCAGATAAGGATCAAACAAATGATAATGACTGATGATGAACTGAAAGATCTCATTGAAACATTAACTTGTATGTTTGAGGATCAAATGGTAGAAGGCGTACATCCTATAAGTGTTGCAAGTGTTATGTTAGCAGTGGCAGTAAAACAATTAAAAAGAAGGCTTGACCCTGAAGAGTTTAGTGCTATAATGGAAGACTTAACATCCAATCAATGGGAAGAATGGGAAGGGTTATCAGATGAAGAGCTTGATGCTCTCCTAGTAGATTTAAAAGAAGAAACAAAAAAGGTAATACATTGAACGAATACAACAAAATGAAAGCCACACAGGCTGAACAATTAGGCTCTATAGACAAAGCACATCCAATGAAACAAATTGCTGTTATGTCAGTGATACAAGTAATTATGTTAGCAAGTGTAGGAATAGGAATGCTTTTTATAGGAATTAATTTATGAAGGAACTTTGGACAGAGAAATATCGGCCCTCAAACATAGGTACCTATGTGTTTCGAGATGAGGGCCAACGCCAGCAGGTGAGTGGCTGGGTCGAAGAAGGAGCACTACCACACTTACTATTCAGTGGTGCTCCCGGAACAGGAAAAACTACACTAGCCAAAGTTCTTTTAAATGAACTAGAAGTAGATGACATGGATATACTAGAAATAAATGCTAGTAATGAAAACAATGTCGATACTATCAGAAATAAAATTACAAACTTTTCATCCACTATGCCGTTTGGCGATATTAAATACGTTCTCTTAGACGAGGCTGATTATATTACTCCCAATGGTCAGGCGGCTTTACGTGGTGTTATGGAAATGTATCACACTAGTTGTAGATTTATATTAACATGCAACTATCCACAAAGAATTATTCCTGCACTACATAGCAGATGCCAAGGCTTCCATATTGAGAAGTTAGACATACAAGAGTTTACTGCCAGGCTGGCAACCATTTGCATTGAAGAGAATGTAGAAATAGACTTAGACACATTAGACACTTATGTACAAGCAAGTTATCCTGATTTGCGTAAAAGTATTAACCTAATACAACAAAACGTTATAGAGGGTGTATTACAACGTCCACAGGACGGAGATAAAGCATCTAGTGACTGGATGTTAAGTGCTATAGAAATGTTTAAGGCAGGCAAATACAAAGATGCCAGAACATTAATTTGTAGTCAAGCAAGACCAGAAGAGTATGATGACATATACAAGTTTATGTACAGGAACTTAGAGCTGTGGGGCAACACAGAACAGCAACAAGATCAAGCAGTCGTTATTATACGAAATGGCATGGCCAAGAGCAGTTTGTGTGCTGACCCAGAAATTAATCTTTCAGCAACGTTGATTGAATTACAAATGAATAGCCTTTAGGCTTCGTCGTATAATCTTAAAACTTCCGTAACTACTGGATGTCTTTCGATATCCGTATGTTCAAATTGTACTACTTTGATTCTATCCGATCCTAATCTAGTTAAACGTTCAATAAAACATTTAAGACCGTTGCTCTCATAACCTCTTTCATGTTGAGCTAAGTCTCCCGTCACAATCAATTTACTATTGTCACCTATTCTAGTAAGTAACATCTTCATCTGATTGTCTGTAGCATTTTGCATTTCGTCTGCTATTATGTAAGAGTTTTTAAACGTTCGTCCTCTCATATAGGCTAACGGTGCCACTTCTATTTTATTATCATTTAACATATATTCGATTTGGTCTGGCGAATAAAAATCTTCAAAGCAGTCCATTATAGGTCTAGTCCATGGTGCCATTTTTTCTTGTAATGTGCCTGGCAAAAAGCCGTGTTGCTCATCTACTGATACTGCTGGTCTAGTTACTACAAATTTATCTATTTTGTTGTTTTTTAGTCCTCTTATACCTGCTAAAGTTGATATGAATGTTTTACCCGTACCTGCTGGTCCTGTGGCAAACACTATGTTGATGTTTTTGTCCTCTATTAACCCAAGTAAGTCGTCTTGGTGGAAGTTGCGAGGTACGATCTTAACTTCCTTCTGTCTCTGTCTTTGTAGGGCTCCCCCTTGTATTACTCTCAAATAATCTCCTCCTTTTTGTTTTCTATATTTATTACAGTTCTTCTTTCTAGCCTTTCTGGACATTGTATCCTCCTTGTAGCCATAAAAAAACCGTGGCTAGGTGGAATCCTATCACGGTAGTTTGGGTCTTCTGTGTGCCAACTTTTTATATGGTTGTTTATCATAAACTATGTATTCTGTTAATTGCTTACTATAATATTTACCTATAGAGTTCATTCTAATAACACAATAGTTTATTCAGGTGATAAATACTAATATGACAATTTCAGTTAAAATTTTAAACGACAAAATAACAGAAGTATCTAAATCTAATACTTTACTTGATATGCTTATGGAATTTGAGAAAACATTAGACGAACTAGATCTATATGCTTTTAAAAATTGGGATAGGGGAGAAATATTAGAAGGACCTACTTTAGGCAGACACTATGTGAATGTTAAATTAATATATCCACATAAGGAAATGCCAGACCCTGATGGTGCTAAACGATTAATTGCAAGAGATTGCTTGGTTAAGTATGACAAAGATATGTTAGAATCACCACGTAGGGTAAAAGACTTTAATGATGTTGAAGTAGGAACAAGACCAGACGGCTCTCAACGTTTTACACCTAAAGCAGACAGCGAACCTGTTTGGATAGTCAGTATAGACATGCCAAGAAGATATGTAGATGAGTTTAGTGCTCAACATGTTGAAGCAAAAGAAGATGAGTACATTGATCAGGAAGATACAGATGCAAATGCACAAGTTGGTCAAGAACAAATGAATATGGGATTATAACGTGGCATTAAAAGAAGGAGACCTAAAACACACTATGCTAAAAAATGTTAGTATAGATGAGTTTGAGCCTAAAACAGGCGAAACACAGGATGTTATGGTTGTGGGTTTATATCTAAATGAGACTGCACCTGCTAAAGACTTATATCATTTTATTAATAATAGTGTTATAGATATCAGAGACGTAGAAGTTTCTCCTAATCCTAATCCAGACAATTACTACATGGTGTTTATGGAATTAGATAGAAACGAAAAGTCATTAGACACTATCAAAGAGATTATTAGAGAAGTAGAAAGATTGTCAGGTAAATTAAGTTGGCAGGTATCAACCACACTAAGTGAAGAAATGATACCATTACATGATGATAATCTAGTTGGATATATACAAACAGATCCAGAAAATTATCTAACAAAGGATGAATTCATGTCACAAAAATTAGAAGCAGAACAAAAACAAGAAGAACAAAGATTAGAAGAACAAGCTCAAGATAACAGCAGTAAAATATTAGAATTTTTAAAGCCCAGCAATATTCTAGAAGCAGGCATAAATGATAATATGTTGCATATCAGAGGCAGTAGAGATGTAGCATCATTTGAAATAGTAAACTTTGGACATGGTCCAGATATTATGTCAGAGATGGGCATATCAGAAAGTGCAATTAAAACAGATTTTGATAAAGTATCATTTGCAAAACTCAACGCAATGCTAGGTGAAATGAAAGCATTGCCAATTGATGAGTATATTGTGATGTACAATCCAGAACACAAAGATGTTTTAATAGCAAAAGCGAGTTAGAAAATGAAAGACACAGTAATAGACATTTTAAAAGGCCACTTTGGTCAAGATAAAGACTTTACACCTGAAACAAATATGCTTAATGACTTAGGCGCAGATGATTTAGATGTAGTAGATGTCTTAATGCAAATAGAAAATAAACTTAACATAAGCATTCCTGAAGAGGAAACATTCGATTTACAGACTGTGCAACAACTATTAGAAGTAGTAGAGAAGCACAATGTTCAAAATTAAATTAATTTTAATGTTAGTTGCCCTCGGCGTAGCCGGCGGTGGTTTCATGTATGTCAAAAATCTCCAAGCCAACCTGGCTATCTCGGAGGCCAATAACGCCAAACTAGAAGGCGGAATAGAAGAACAAAAGAAATTAATGGCACAACAACTTGCTGACTTTGAAGCTCAAAAGAAAATATACGAAGATACACAAAAGAAAAATGCTCAATTGGAAAAGGATCTTAAGTTTGTAAAAACAAGATTCAATAAGACTAATGCAGACGGCAAGGTAAGAGACTTAGGGGACCTTGCCAATAATAGACCATTAACTGTTGAACGTATATTAAATAATGACTTTAATAATCAAATTAGATGTAATGCGATTGCACAAGGCAGTCCATTAACAGAAGATGAGAAAGCAGTAGTTAATAAAACAGATCCTGGTTACAATAGTATGTGCCCAGCATCTGCAAATCCTAACTACAAAGAACTATGAGAATATTAGTAGGCATATTAGCAATTATATTAGTAAGCGGTTGCTCCAGTATGGGAGTAAAGCCTATTGAGATATTTACAACTGAAGTTGAAAGACAACCTCTTGATCTAAAACCTCTTACTGTAGAGGAAATGGAACAGATTGAAGTAATAATTATTACTAGCAAAACACAAAAAGAAGTATTTGAGCGACTAGTACAACAGGGTATAGATCCTGTTATATTCGGGTTTACTGATTTAGGTTGGGAACAGTTGCAATATAATATGGCTTTAAGTAATAGAAAAATTGAACAACTTAGATTCCAAGTAGAGCAATATAAAAAGTATTACGAAGGCGAACAGAGCAAAGCCGAAACAAAATCTTCCTTGTCTGCTTT
>JGI24004J15324_10000301_pt1 | contig 19803 bp, 23 predicted proteins | sample LinPmetageLP32_FD_15324 | JGI IMG/M metagenome (IMG submission 15324)
AACGAACAAAGAATCCCAGCACCAACAAGAACTTACAACTAAAGATCGTGCAGATCAGATTGTTGATATGCTGATCAAACAGGCACATGAAAGATTACAATCACCGGATCCGCTATCAGCTAGTGAGATGAAAGTGTGTTTAGATATCTGTAAAACTTATTCATCCGGTATTATGGCCGATCCTAATTTAGATCTCTTAAAAGATCTTCCATTTGAAAATGATGGAACTTAAATATCCTGGGTTACTTCGGTATCACCCATGTCGATTAAAAGCGATTACGAGGCTCTGAGATGGCAAATAAAATGAAAGTACCGGTCAAATTAAGGATCTTTAAGAATTTTCTATATTTAGCCTGGAAACATTTACAATTACCGGATCCTACTCCAATGCAATATGAGATTGCAGATTATTTACAGTATGGATCTAAAAGAATTTGCATCCAGGCATTTCGTGGTGCCGGTAAATCTTGGATCACTTCAGCCTTTACAGTTTGGAATTGGTTAATGGATTGTGATCGTAATATCCTGGTAGTATCTGCTAGTAAAACTAGAGCAGATGATTTCAGTACATTTACACAAAGACTAATCCAGGAACTACCGATCTGTGAACATTTGCAACCTAATGAAAATCAAAGACAATCTAAAGTCTCTTTTGATGTAGGTGGAGCAAAAGCATCTCATGCACCCTCATGTAAATCTATGGGGATTACTTCGCAGCTAACAGGTTCAAGAGCTGATCTTATTATTGCTGATGATGTTGAATCAGCTAACAACTCACAAACACAACTGATGAGAGATCGGTTAAGTGAAACTGTAAAAGAATTTGATTCGATCATTAAACCTGAAGTAGGTAGGATCGTATTCCTGGGAACACCACAAACTGAAATGTCTATTTATAACTCATTAGAAGAGAGAGGATTTAAGACACAGATATGGCCTTCTAGGTATCCTGAAGAAAAAGCTAAGATCAATTATGGTATTAAATTAGCAAAGTCACTGATCAGTAATGATCATGATCTTGTTCCTGGGGATCCTGTAGATCCTAAGAGATTTAATACTGAAGATCTAATGGAAAGAGAGGCCTCATATGGCCGATCAGGATTTGCATTACAATTTATGCTGGATACAACTTTATCAGATGTTGATATGTATCCATTAAAACTAAATGATCTAATGATCATGTCAGGGATTGATTCCTGGGAAGAGGCTCCAGGGAAAGTACAATGGGCTAGTGGTATTGATCAGATCAAAGCATTAGATCCTGAACTACCTAATGTAGGCCTTAAAGGTGATTACTATGTAGCACCAATGCATTTCAGTAGTGAATACTATCCATTTGAGGGATCTGTTATGGCTATAGATCCGGCTGGTAGAGGTAAGGATAAGACTGCATATGCAATCGTAAAGATGCTCAATGGGATCTTGTATCTTACTGATCTAGGATCTTTTGATGGCGGCTATGATGAAAAGACACTAACAGATCTAGCACTGGCTGCTAAATCCCAGGATGTCAAAGAGATAGTCGTAGAGAGTAACTTTGGTGATGGAATGTTTAATAGGCTATTAGAGCCTATATTAAGCAGATTATACCCTGTTACATTATCTGAGGTAAGATCATCAGTCCAAAAAGAAAAGCGGATAATAGACACTCTAGAGCCTGTTATGAACCAACACAGATTGGTAGTGAACCAGGAACTCATTTATAGAGATTTTGATCTTGAAAGGGATCACCAATTATTTTATCAAATGTCCAGGCTAACTAAGGTTAAAGGATGCCTAAGACATGATGATCAAATAGATGTATTAGCAATGGCTGTTCAAATATGGAATGAGGCCATAGGGAGAGATGTTGATAAGGCATTGGACACTGCTAAAGAAGAGAGACTAAAAGAAGAACTAGATAATTTTATGGATCATACGATTGGTCGTAAGGTTAAAAATAACTGGATTAACTAATTCCTTCTATCAAAATATTAGAGCCTTGAACCTATAAATTTAATAGGTACCTGTTTAGGTAGCAAGGGTGGATGAGATAGAAGTCATAACTCTTAGTGTAACTATAGGTAACTATAGGTAACTGAGAGATAACCATGGGTGTATCTTAGATATCTTTACTCCACCTAGTCACTCTCTGAGTATCTATGGTACACCTAGATCTTATGGCACAATATGATAACTACACTAATACTACTTACATGTCTTATAGCATTAGCTATAAACTATAGACCTGATCTACTACACAAGATAAGAACTACTTATCTTAGACCTGAGATCAGTATATTTGAGTTAATCATTCTAGTGATCATAGGTTTACTATTGGCGGCCTGGTAATGAGACAAAAATCTAATGCCAAGTTTCCAGGAAGTGTGACTTTAGGTTTCACTAAGATCCAACTGATCCTGGTGGATTCTGAGATCACTAAAGAGATCGGTGAGCAGCAAGGATGTTACATTGGATCTGTACCTTACAAGATCTATCTAGATCAAGAGATCATTAATACCGGTGGTGTTGATGCAGCTAATCTAGTGATCCATGAGATCTTACATCACTTGTATTCTATATCTGAATGTGATGATAAGACTTCTGAAGAGATCTTAGTTAATACCCTGGCCAATGGAGTTACTGAGTTGATCTACAGATCTGAACTATCAGACTGGTTAAAACAACAACCTAATATTTCATAAAAAAATGTGAAAGGGTAACTATCGTACAGTCCACGCAGATTCCCCATATCGATCGATCCAGGGGGTGGGGGGTGCATTGATCGGTCACTGGCCGGTGACAATAAATGTCTAAAGGCCAATGTTTCTGCGGTGTGTAGAGGGATATCATATCACTTGATCAGGATCATAAAACATTATACGAACCTTTTTGGGATTTTTTAAATAAATCGGCCAGTCTTTCTACCGGGGCGTTTCTGTTTTTTTCGAGTTATATCAATCACTTAGTAATTAAGTACATGTAATGACACACAAAGCGTTTTCAATAGTGGAGTAGTTACATATGAGTAAAGTACTAACAATCAATAAAACAAACAAATACTATGATCAGTGGATCGTAGATAACACTTATGGTGATCCTAAAGTAACCAAGATAGATCGCTATGGTGATCCAATAGATCTTATAGTTAAACCGCAGCAACTGGAACTTAACCTGGTATCGATCTGCAAGGTGATCTTTAAACCTAACGATCAGAAACTATTTGAGATCTCAGGGATCAATTCAGATGAGGCCATTGGTAATGCCAGGCATACAGTATGTGATCTTATAACAGACTGGAAGTCACTGGATGAACATACCAGGAACATGTCCGATCCTTACATGAAACATTTGATGTCTATGCTGGATTGTCATGATGCTATTTCTTATGAGGTGATCTGATGGATCCATTACAAACAATAAGACATAAGATCGCTAACAATTTAAGGAAGATCAGGACTGAGAAGAACAGGGAAGAACTCAAAGAACTAAAAAGACAGGCACAAACATGGATAGATCAGAATGAAAGAAAGACAAGATAGAATAGATTTTAATAGTGTATTTGATCTAGAAAATGATCGTAAACAGATGGTCTCTTTCCTGGAAGATGAATGTACTTATGATGAATTAGTGATCATGAGAAAACACTATGAAAAACTAATAGATCACAGGATCTTGAAATTAGAATCTTCATTGTGGTTGATTCTATTGTGGAGAGAGATCTATAAAAGAGAATCTAAGATCATGGATGCTAAAAGATCCGAAGATCAAGAATAACAATATCCTCATAATGGCTGGTAGATACTACTTAACTCCACATTTCAAGTGGTATTTATCGGTTTATTTTTACATGAGTGTAATGTTTTTTGGTATTTTGGTGTTTACACATGAAACACCGACTGCTAGAATACCTGTAGACAGTGTAATTAATACACTGTCGTAACACACAGGAGTAACAGTATGAAAAAGATTAACTTAAAACAATTAGGCCAAATTAGATTAGTAACAGTAAATAAAGGTGATAAAGCAATCAAAGCGATCTGTAAATTTTTAGGATTAAATGATAATGGTTATCCAATATGGAATATCAAAGTTAATGATCCTGATTATGCTACAAACTTTGATCATGCATTTCCTTCATTTATTATTTCACATAAACATTTCAGAAGATCTATTAGAGTTAATTTCAGATTAGCAATGGATCATGAATTGAGGAATATCTTATAAATGAATTATGGATCCGAATCTTTTATATTATTTATGTCGGATCTATGAGCTACCTGGATCATAAGTTTTTTAAAAGATCCGCCATGATCCAGGTAGTAAATAAACAACTAACCAAAAAGTAAAATGAAGGGGTACATCAAAGATGAAAAACAACAACAATAATAATAATAATAATAATAATAATAATAATAACTATAACTATAACAGTAGATCGGTATTGAAAAATACAATAGATCATTTAACTGGTGTACTCGAATTGATTGAAATGAGAGATACATTACAGGCGAGGGTAGATACATACACTGTAGAAAACACCGCATACAATTTATTGGATCATAGAACTGATATAGAAATACTCAGATATCTGAATAATAGAATTCAAGATAAAAAAAGAATTAAAACGAATTATCAATATGCCTAGCAGTCGGATTGATAGTGCAATGAAAGTTGCAGCAATAAGTAGGCTGAGATCTTATAGATCTTATAGCGACTGTAAAAACAATGTAAATATTATATTGTGTAATCTTGTGTGTAAGGTTATGGATCATTTGAATGGCTTGATTCATAACCGCAAGATTATATCTGCGTTAGGACTGCACCACAATAAAACATTTACATTTACAAAATATCTCTAATAGGTGTAACATATACACCAATCAATGAGATGGAGTAATATAAAATGTGTCTAGTAACGACAAGACTAAGGGAGAACTGTAGTAAAGCATTTCAGTTTATAGATAAGTTTAGATCTCTTAACAATGAGATCCAAGCTCAAACCATACAAACACTTCTGTATGTTGGAATGTCACCTGATCGTGATGTACCAATGCAAGACATGGGAAAAGCATTAGGCCTTAGTCAGGCCAGTGTTAGCAGAAATGTATCATTTTATTCTAAGATCAATAGACATAGATCTAAAGGTCAAGGCCTTTTAGGATCCAGGGAAGATCCAAAAGAGAGAAGAAGAAAAGTGGTTTATCTAACAAATAAGGGTGCAATGTTTATGAGTGATCTAAACGACATTGTAAAATAAATGAAACCGGATCAGGAACTGGCATATGCCTAGAGTGGGATTCGAACCCACAACCTCTTACGAGGGCAAGATTTTAAGTCTTGTGTGTATACCGGTTCCACCATCCAGGCATAGGAGTAATATGATATGTCAATAAGAGAAAGAAATAAAGGTTATCAGATAGATATTAGCCACCAGGGAAAGAGACATAGGTTTAATATTAAAGGTGATAAATCTGATGCACTGATCGCAGAGCAGCAGATCCACCAGGGATTAAAGATCGGTAAATCATTTAATCAACTGATCTCAATCATTGATGCACAAAGAACACAAATCACAGTAGGATCTATATTTTCTAAGATCAAGAAAAACATTAACAGTATGAGAGAGATACAAAAAGCATCCAATGTGTTATTGGATCTTGGCCAGGATCTTAAAATTACTGATTTAGATGAAGATCTTGTAGATCAAATGATCGAACTTTGGAGATCTAGAGGTAACACTGATTCTACGATCAACAGAAAACAAGCAGTGATCAGTAAGATCTGTTCGTATGCATTGAAGAAGGGTTATATAAAAGAAAAACCTGAGATTAATTGGTTCAAAGAAGGATCAGGTAATTATAGATTCTTAAAAGAAGAAGAACAGGAACTTATGTGTAATATTCTAAGATCAGGTAATCATCATAGTATGGTAGATCTGATTACTGTTGCATGTGATACAGGTTTTAGGTATTCAGAACTTTTAAGGATCAATCTTAATCGTGATCTTGATGGTGATAGATTAACTTGTCAGGCCACTAAAAATGACACAGTAAGAACTATTCCATTAACCAAACGATCTATGGAAATTTTAGTTAAGAGAGGCAATTTACCATTTAATAATATTACTGAAAGGTATAAGAGAGATTCCTGGGATTATGCCAGGATCAAAATGGGATATGCTGATGATCCGCAATTCACTTTTCATTGCACTAGACATACATGTGCAAGTAGATTAGTGCAACGAGGGATCAATATACAAGTAGTGCAAAAATGGTTAGGTCATAAAACAATTAATATGACTTTACGATATGCACATTTAGATGATCGGAATTTTATTCAAGGTAGGAATGTACTTGAAAATATAAGTGGTGACATAAAGAGTGACAATTATGTATCAAGTAGGTAATATCGTAAGAATAAAATGAGAGAATTAGTAGGTTATTATGTGTGCGGTAGACTTAAAATCACACATATAGACTAATACACTGTAGCAAGACTAGTCGCTACTCATAATAACCCTACTATACAAACCAACAATACACTGGTGTACAAGATCCAGTGGGAGTATAGAAATGGTGACAACTAAAGGTGACATTCAGGAACTTTTCCAACAAGAACTTAAACTAGAAGAGAGAATGATCCATAAAGGATCAGACAGATACTATACCAAAACTCAGAAATCCAAGGGATCAGGAAATGAAAGTCTAACGATCTATGGGAAGAAACTATTAAAAAGTAGTATTGATAATTTTGAACAGGCTATCAATATTGAACTCGGCCTTAATGGATCTACATCAGGTGCAACATCAATAGCTAAAAAGTTGGTTGAAGGCATAGATTCCAGGACACTTGCAGTGATCGCTACAAAAAGAATTATAGATGGCATTTCATTTAGAAAGAAAAGAACAGGATTTGCTATACAGTTGGCCAGTAAGATCGAAGATGAGGCTTATTTTAAATCATACGAAGAGTACAATAAAAAACTATTCAAAACTGTAGAAAAAGATCTTAATAAAAGATCAAGCAATTATGAATACAGAAGATTCAAACAATTAAAACAATCACAACGATCAGGGTTCGAGTGGAAACATTGGACAGTCACAGAAAAATGCCATGTTGGTAGCACATTGTTAGATCTGTTTATTACATCTACCAATTTTTGTAGATTAGAGTTAGTGATCACCAGGAAAGGAAAAGTAAAAAGATCAGAATATTATATATGTCCAACTGAAAAAGTGTTGGACTGGATCAAGAAATGTAATGACTTTAATGAATATTTAGATCCTGAATATCTACCCACAGTGATCATACCAAAGAAGTGGGAACCTGGAATGTCACAGGGTGGTGGATATATACATGATAAGATCAGGCCAGTTATGTTAGTGACAGGACATAACATTACATCACATAGAAATTATTTAAAAGAAGTTGAACTTGCTGATATGCCTGGTGTGATAGATGGTATCAATGCAGTACAAAGTACAATGTATAAAATTAATAAAGATATTTTATATGTAGCTGAGACTATTTATGATGATGATAAATTTAATCAGGGATCTCCAATAGTTACAAAAGCACATATGGATTTACCAAACAAACCTCATGATATAAATACAAATCCAAAAGCATTAAGCAAATGGAAATCAGAGGCTACGATCATTCACACACTTAATGCAAAACTTAAATCAAAAAGATTACAAACATCTAAGATCTTACATGTAGCAAGGGAGTATATGGACTTTGATCAAATAGGATTTCCCTGTAACTTGGATTTCAGATCCAGGTTGTATTATGTACCGGCATTTTTGAATCCCCAGGGTAATGATCTTGCTAAATCATTATTGAAATTTTCTAAAAAGAAACCAATAGGTGCAAATGGTTTTAAATGGTTATGCATACATATGGCTAATTGTTATGGATACGATAAAGTCAGCCTGGATGACAGGATCAAGTGGGTTGAAGATAATCATACTATGATCATGAGTTGCAGCCAAGATCCGCATCAGGATAGATCTTGGATTCATGCTGATAAACCATTTCAGTTTTTGGCCGCATGTTTTGAATACGATAAAGTCAAACAACATGGCCTGGAATATGAATCTAATTTACCGATACATGTAGATGGATCTTGTAATGGCCTTCAGCACTTTAGTGCAATGCTGAGAGATGATCATGGTGGTATTGCAACTAACCTTACAGATACACAAACACCGGAAGATATCTATCAAATCGTATGCGATAAAGTTATAGAAAAATTAAAAGAAAGTAATGATCTAATAGCACAACAATGGTTAGAATTTGGAATTGATCGTAAGGCCACAAAGAGATCAGTCATGGTATTACCATATGGTGGTACTAGATTCTCATCAGTAGAATTTATTGATGAATATTTATCAGATCGTGTAGCTAAAGGTGAACACATGCCTTTCGATAATCGTGGTGAGGCCTGTAAATATTTAGGTTATCTGATCTATGATTCTATAGGTGATACTGTAAGTAAAGCTAGAGAGGCCATGTCTTGGTTACAGGAAATTGCAAAACTAATAGCTAAACTTAATGCACCAGTAGAATGGGAAACACCATTAGGCTTTCCGATCAGACAAGCATATTACGATACAACTGATCTTGTTGTTAGAACTAAAATGATGGGAAGAATAAGAGTTAGATCTACAACAGATAAGATCAATAAAAGAAAACAAGCAAATGGTATTAGTGCAAATTTAATACATAGCCTGGATGCTACATGTTTATATTTATGTATAGATCATGCAAGATCCAAAGGTGTTACGAGTTTTGCAATGGTACATGATAGTTATGGAACTCATGCATGTGATGTAGATGCAATGGGTGAATCTGCGAGAGCAGCATTTTTAGAATTATATGGTAGCAATGATCCATTAGAAATGTTGAGAGATCAACTGATCAAATTGTTACCTGAAAAAGAACACACCAAGATACCACCATTACCTGAGAAGGGAAACTTGAACCTGGAAGAAATAAGAAAAGCTAAATACTTTTTCTGTTAATTTTTTTTTGTTCAACTATCCACTTATGTAATGCTAATAACAACAATGGAGCAATGCCAATGGCAAAATATAGAAGAGAGACTACACCTGAAGGAGTAGCATATTATCCCTGGTTATCAAAACCTGATGTCAAATTTCAATCTGATAAAGGTGGTAATTATAGTTGTAATGTTTTTGTAGATACTGAAGATGCAAAACCATTAGCAAAAATAATAGATAAAACAATTAGTGAATATCAAACATTAATTGAAAATACAGAAGGTAAAAAATTATCATTGAATGATAAACCTTATGTAGCACATGGTGATCCCAAAGATAAAAATAAAATAATACCGCAAGGTAAAGTTATGTTTAAGATCAAACAATATGGATTGTTAGGTGGTAAACCTTTCAGACCAATAGTTGTAGATGCTAAAGGTAAACCAATGCTAGATAACAATGGAGATAACATAACAGTATTTGGCGGATCTAAAGTTAAAGTAGCATTTGATTTATTTACATACAATGTAGGTGGGAATATAGGTGTCTCACTCAAACTTGTAGGTGTCCAAGTAATTGAACTCCAAGATTCTGCTGAACCTGATATTAGTAAATTAGGTTTTAAAGAAGAGAAAGGTTATGAACATAGCCAAGAAGATCTAACTTTTGCAGCAGAGGAAAAATCAAGTGAGCAAAAAGAAAAAACAGACAACGACTTCTTATAAGTTTAGATCAGGACTAGAGGAACATGTAGCTGATCAACTGGATCAGCTAGGTGTTTCATTTGAATATGAGACATTAATAATTAAATTTATTAGGCCTTCTAAAACACACAGATATTATCCTGATTTCATTCTACCTAATGGAATTATCATAGAGGCAAAAGGTAGATTCTGTACTAAGGATAGACAAAAAATGATATTAGTTAAAACACAAAATCCAGAGTTAGATATACGTTTTGTATTTTCCAACCCTAACCAACGCATTTCAAAAATAAGTAAAACCACTTATGCCAAGTGGTGTGATTCAAAAGGATTTAAATATGCAAAACAAACAATACCAACGACATGGCTTAAAGAAAAAAGTAGGCCTAAAGAAAAGATTAAAAACTAAAACGATACAGATTGATTCTAGTAATACACCTGATCATTTGGATGTAACAGTCCAACAGATCCATGCACAGAATAGTCATAAAGGAATACTAGGACACAAAGATCATTTCATTATTACTCTAGATGGGAAAGTTAATCCTGGTAGATCAGAAGATGCTATTGGTTTTAATACTGATCAAACAACACTATCAGTTTTAGTTATTGGTAAAGATAATTTTTCAACTTTACAAAGTGCTGCATTAAAAAAATTAATTGTAAAACTCAAAGATAAATATGGGATGTCATTAACAATAAAAAATAATACAAACATAGAAAAAATATGAACCAGGAAGATAGCACATTTGTTACTCATGAATCATGTCCGAGCTGCGGATCCAAAGATAATTTGGCCAGGTATTCAGATGGACATGCATATTGTTTCGGATGTGGATACAGGGAGAAGGGAGAAGGTGATATGAAATCAGTTGATGATAATGAAGTTTATCAAACAAATGAACAGATTGATGATCTAGAATATAAAGCAATAAAATCTAGATCACTTACATTAGAAACTTGTAAAAAATATGGATACAAAATTGGATCATTTAAAGGTGAGTTAGTACATGTAGCTACTTATGATAAAGGCACATGCAAATTAAGATTTAAAGATAAAAGATTTTCATGGATTGGTGATTCTAAATCTGTTGGTTTATATGGTGAGCATTTATATAGATCTAAAGGAAAAAGAATTACGATCACTGAAGGTGAGATAGATTGTTTATCAATCTCCCAGGTATATGGTAATAAGTGGCCAGTAGTATCATTAAAAAATGGTGCCAATGCAGCAGTCAGAGATATTTCTAGATCATTAGAATTTCTATCAGGATTTGAGGAAGTAGTAATTTGTTTTGATCAAGATGATCCAGGACTAAAAGCTGCAAGATCAGTAGCAGAATTGTTTGAGCCTGGTAAAGCAATGATTACTAGACTACCAATGAAAGATGCTAACGAAATGTTAGTAGCTAATAAGACTAAAGAATTATTAGACTGTTTATGGGATGCAAAGATCTATAGACCGGATGGTATTGTAGATGCATATGATCTACTGGATGATGTTTGTAATAAACCAAAAGTAGATTCTATATCTTATCCATTCAAATCTATAAATATTCTTACTCATGGATTAAGGAAGGGTGAACTTCTTACAGTCACTGCTGGAACTGGAATAGGCAAGTCTCAGTTTTGCAGAGAGTTAGCATATCATTTAATTAAAGAAAATAAAAAGATAGGCTACATTGCACTCGAAGAAAATTTAAGAAAGACTGCGGAAGGTTTAGTTAGCCTGGATATGAATACACCATTACATATTGCTGCTGAAATAGATAAGAAAAAAGTTGCACAATCATTTGATAAATTATTTAAGAATAACAATGTACTTTTTTATAATCACTTTGGATCCCTGGAATATAATAATTTAATTTCTAAAGTTAGATACTTAATCAAAGCAATGGGATGTGAATATATTGTATTAGATCATATCTCAATCGTAGTATCAGGCCTGAAAGATGGTGATGAAAGAAGATCTATAGATAACGCAATGACAGGATTAAGATCCTTAGTCGAAGAGACAGGTGCTGGATTAATCTTAGTAAGTCATTTAAAAAGACCGGCCAATGAACGAGGCCATGAGGAAGGTGCATCAACATCTCTATCACAACTTAGAGGATCAGCCGGTATCGCACAGTTATCAGATATGGTTATAGGCCTGGAACGAAATCAACAATCAACAGATAAAAATAATCAAACAACAGTAAGAGTATTAAAAAATAGGTTTAGTGGAGAAACTGGAGTGGCTTGTCAATTAAAATACAACAGTACCACCGGTAGATTAACTGAGTTATTCAATGAATTATGATAAAGAATTTAAAACATATGAAGATTACATTAGATATTTATGCAGAGGTGCGATTACACAAATCGAAGTACATGGAAAAAAAATGGTAACAATATCAGTTAGAGATGAAACAGAAATGGAAGAAGTATCATTAAGATTATGGACTATATATGAAGATAGAGATGATGTTGATATTTTCTTTGAAATAAAAAATACACATTGAGGGAGTAATGAAATATATATTAGATTTAGAGTGCGATAATTTATTAGATAAAGTTACAAAGATTCATTGCATAGTTATGAAGGATATAGAAACTAATAAAATCTATACTGATCTTGATGAGTGTTTGAATCTTTATCAAAAAGCAGAACTTATAATAGGCCACAATGTTATGGCCTTCGATTGTAAAGTTATAGAAAAAATAACAAACATAAAATCACAGGCTGAATTATTTGATACATTAATTTCTGCAAGATTAATATGGTCGCATATTAAAGAATATGATTATAAAAATGTCCATACAGGATATCCACAAAAATTAGTAGGTCGCCAAAGTTTAGAGGCCTGGGGCCATAGATTAAAATTAAATAAAGGTACACCGCCTGATAAATGGGATGTCTTTACACAAGAAATGTTAGAGTATTGCATCTTGGATGTAGAAGTTACTCATGTTTTATATAAAAAGATTTTAGAAAAAAATTATTCTAAAGAGGCATTAGATCTTGAACACAAAGTACAAGATGCCTGTGTCAGTATGATGACAAGTGGAATTGAATTTAATACTGCTAAAGGTAGAGAACTTTATAGTGAATTATCTGATGAACGATCCAAATTAGAAAAACAGTTATCAGAGTATTTTCCACCCTGGGAAGAAACAGAGGAATTTTTACCTAAAGTAAATAATAAATCTAGAGGTTATGTTAAAGGCCAACTATTTATAAAAAGAAAAACTGTAGATTTCAATCCTAATTCTAGAGATCACATAGCAATGAGATTAAAAGCACAACGAGGATGGGTACCTACAGAATTTACACCTGATGGTAGGGCCAAAGTAGATGATAGTATTTTAGCTGGATTAGAATGGAGTGAGGCTAAGTTTCTAGCTAGGATGTTTATGATTCAAAAAAGACTAGGCCAACTAGCAGAAGGAAATAATGCTTGGTTAAAATTAGAAAACAAAGGAAGGATCTACAGTACGATCAATACAAATGGTGCGGTGACAGGTCGTGCAACACATGCCAACCCAAACCTGGCACAAGTTGTAGGTGTTCATGCAGAGTATGGTGATAAATGCAGAGAACTTTTTAAAGCAAAAGAAGGTTGTCTTTTAGTTGGTGCCGATATGTCACAACTTGAACTCAGAATGTTAGGACACTACATGCATCCATATGATGATGGGGAGTATGCTAATGATGTTATTAATGGAGATATCCACACCAGGACATTACAAGCATTAGAACTTAAAGCAAACCAAAGACCACTAGCAAAGAAATTTATTTATACATTTCTATATGGTGGTGGTGCTAAAAGAATTGGTGAAACTATGGGTAAGACACCAGCAGAAGGTAAGCAATTAAGAGATATGTTTTTAAAAAAGATACCAGCATTAAATATGCTAATTAAAGATGTTCAATCAGCAGCAGAAACTAATGGTGATATTAAAGCATTGGATGGTAGAAGAGTATTTGTTAGGTCTACACATGCAGCATTAAACTGTTTATTACAATCAAGCGGTGCAATCGTATCTAAATATTGGATAGATAATTTAAGACAATATTTATCTGATGATATAAAACTTGTTGGATGGATTCATGATGAAGTAATACTAGAAGTTAAAGAAGATATAGCAGAACAAGCAAAGAAAATAGTTATCCAGGCCATAGAGGATATAACAGATCGTATAGGACTGAGAGTACAATTAACCGGAGATAGTCGCATTGGAAAAAATTGGAAAGAGATCCATTAAGAATATAGGTAGAAGTTTTATAACACTACCATTATCAGGAAGAATCTTAAAAAAAGGATATAAGTATAGGGGATTATTTTTTGTTGGCATTGTTCGTAATAAAAATAATCCAAAAGAAAAATGGTGTACTCCGGATGCTTGGTTCCATTTAAATATAAGAGAGGCTAGAAGAGCAGCACTAAAAAGAGCATTAAAAAAAGGAATTGAATTTAATTTATCTGTAGATTATTTGAAATTTATATTTCCTGATGATTCATTATGTCCAATATTTAATTGTGAAATGACTTTCTGTAATACAGACAAATCTAATTCAGCAAGTTTAGATCGCAAAGATTCTGATCTAGGATATCTAGAAGGTAATGTCCAATGGATATGCACAAAAGCAAACATTTTAAAAAACAATGCACACCCTTATGAGCTATTAAGGTTAGCAAATTACACAGTAAAACAATTAAAGGAAATACAAAATGGCAAAAAGTAAATTATTAATAGATGGAGATATTATCGCCTATCAAATTGCAAGTCAGATAGAAGAACCAGTACACTGGGGTGGAGATCAATGGACACTACATAGTGATTTTAAAACTGCAAAAGCTATGTTTGAAGATTATTTATTAACATTAAAAGAGAATTTATATTTATCAGATACATTAATATTTCTTAGTGATCGTGAACAAAACTTTAGAAAAACATTATCAGAAGATTATAAAGGTAATAGAATAGGCAAAAGAAAACCTGTTTGTTTATATCAAATGTTTAAATGGTTGAAATCAGAACACAATGCAATAGTAGAACCTAGGTTAGAGGCTGATGATTTATTAGGTATATATTCTACTAATCCTGAATATAAGAATAGTATTGTAGTGTCATTAGATAAAGATTTAAAAACTATACCAGGAAAACTATCACCTGATGGATCCAATATCTATAAGATAACTAAACCACAGGCCATTTATAATCATGCAATACAAATACTAACTGGAGATTCTACTGATAATTATCCTGGGTGTAAGGGAATTGGGCCTAAAACTGCTATAAAATTATTACAACCAGCAGAAGGTTCTAAAACAATAAATCCATATTGGGATATTATATTGAACTCCTATACTAAGGCCGGTTACACAGAACAAGATGCAATTACACAAGCAAGAATAAGTTACATATTACAGTGGAGAGATTATGACTTCGAGAGTAAAAAAATTAGAGCCTGGAAACCAGGATCCAATTAATCCATCACATTACAATACAGGTGACATTGAATGTATATATGCAATTAAAGCATCAATGTGTCATGAAAAATTCTGTGGGTATCTTAAAGGATCTATACAAAAATACATATGGAGATACGAAAAGAAACATGCAGATCCTACAGAGTGCCTTAATAAAGCTAAATGGTATTTAGAATTTTTAATAGCTGAAGAAGAAGATCATGCTAGAAGTGCATGTTTAGATAATAAATCATGAGTATTTTAACTAAAAAGGAAACAGATCTACCTAATAGTACAGAGGATCTAATTAAATATTTAGATAAAACATATCCTACTAGGACACCACAACCAAGTGAAAGTCTTAGTGAGGTAATGTACCGATCAGGACAACGATCAGTCATTGATTTTTTAAAACAAAAACTAAACGATAACGAGGTATGAATATAAATGTGTAGATCAAGCAGACCAGCACCGCCACCGCCACCGCCACCACAACCGGTTCCAACAGTTGCAGCAGTATCTGAACAGATACCGGAACTAGATTTAGCTATTGAATCAGATAGCGATAAAGCACTAAAGAAAAAGAAAGCTAAACGAGCTGGTAAAAAATCATTGAGGTCTGATATTTCTATGACTGGAACATCCGACTTAAATATACCTAACTAAAGGACATTAAATGGCAGCAGAAAATATTAAAAAATTATATGCAAAACTAGAGACTAAGAAAGAGCAGTTTGTTGATCGTGGTCGAGAGTGTTCAGAGCTAACAATATCTTCATTGTTACCGCCTGAAGGATTCTCTAACTCATCTGATCTTTATACACCTTATCAATCAATCGGTGCAAGAGGTGTAAATAATCTAGCTAGTAAATTATTATTATTACTGTTGCCACCTAATGAACCATTCTTTAGATTGACTACAAGTAATAAGATCAAACAAGAATTAGAAGAAGATCAAGAATTACAAACAGAAGTAGAAAGATCCCTGGCTAAGATTGAAAGGGAAGTTATGAGATTTATAGAAGAATCAGCACTTAGAGTATCTTTGTTTGAAGGATTAAAACATCTACTAATTACTGGTAATGTATTAATATCACTACCTAAAAATAATCAGATGAAAATTTATAGCATCAATCAATATGTTGTAGATAGAGATGCTGATGGTAATTTAATGCAAATTATTATTAAAGAATCTATATCACCTAAATCTTTAGATCCTGAGATCAGAGAGCAATGTCAATTAGATGGTGAGAAAGATTCAGATGTTGATTTATATACAAGTATATCTAAAGAAGTTGATGGTAAATTCCATGTTTATCAATGTTGCAATGAAATAGTATTACCTTCAAGTATAGGTAAATATAAAGAAGAAGATCTACCATTCATGGCACTGAGAATGGTTAGAGTTGATACTGAAAGTTATGGCCGATCTTATGTAGAGGAATTTCTAGGCGATCTTAAATCATTAGAAGGTTTATCACAATCGCTATTAGAATCATCAGCCGCATCAGCTAAAATTGTATTCATGGTTAAACCAAATGCAGTAACTAAGAAACGAGATCTAGTTGAATCTGCAAATGGAGATATCATTGTTGGTCATAGAGATGATGTCACTACATTACAAGCTGAAAAACAATATGATCTCCAGGTAGTAGAAAGAGTTATTAATACTTTAACTGAAAGATTATCATTTGCATTTTTATTACAATCAGGTGTGATCAGAGATGCTGAAAGAGTAACCGCAGAAGAGATCAGAAAATTAGCTAACGAATTAGAATCATCACTGGGTGGTTTATATTCATTATTGTCACAAGAATTTCAAGTACCTTTAGTTAATCTATTAATGAAAAGATTAGGATCTAATGGATCCATTCCTAAATTACCTAAAGGTAGTATTAGTCCAGTGATCATAACTGGTGTTGCAGCATTAGGCCGAGGTAACGATCTAGCAAAACTTAGAGCATTTCTAGAAGATGTGGGTGCATTAGCACAGATTAATCCCCAGGCCACACAAATGTTAAACATTAATGATCTTATTATGAGGATCGCCACATCACATGGAATTGATACAGAAGGATTATTGATAGATCAAGAAACGATTGATGCACAAAATCAACAGGCACAACAAGATCAAATGGCACAACAAATTACACAGGGTGCAACTCCAGCAGTAGCATCCGGAATGGTTCAAGGGATCCAGGAAGGTACACTAGATCCAAATGCATTAGCACAAGGTATGCAAGGTATAGGAGAGCAATAGTAAATGGTAGAGCAAGTCGTAATCAATAAAGAAGAACCAGTAGATCCAGCAACACAGGAAACTACTGCTGAAACAACTACTGAAGAAGTAGTAGCTGAAGATCAACAAGCCGAGGCTGGTGAAAAGATCTTAGGTAAATTTGAAACACAAGCAGATTTAGAAAAAGCATATAAAGAATTAGAATCTAAAGTTGGCCAGGCCAAAGAAGATCCTAAACAAGATCAAGGCTTAGAAATTCAAGAGACTGCTGAAAAAGCAGTTGAGGCTGCTGGATTAGATATGGCACAACTTGAACAAGAATTTGCTGATAATGGAGAATTGGGAGAAGATTCATTAGCTAAATTAGAATCACAAGGCATATCAAAAGATATAGTTAATAATTATATTGATGGCCAACGAGCAGTAGCACTTCAAATAGAAACTGAAATAAAAGATATAGCCGGTGGTAAAGAAGGTTATGGAAATATGATTTCTTGGGCTAAAGAGAACCTTAGCCAAGAAGAGATATCTGCATATAACAGGGTTGTAAATAGTAGAGATCTTGATGCAACTAAAATGGCGGTTCAAGGATTGAAAGCTAGAATGGGTACTGATGCTGAACCTAATCTAGTTAGAGGTAAACCAGCATTATCACAAGAACAGTTTACATCAGTAGCACAGATAACTGCTGCAATGTCAGATCCAAGGTATGCCAAGGATCCAGCATTTAGACAGGAAGTACAGGCTAAGATCGAAAGATCAGATGTATTCTAATTATTACATTCCAACTTATTGGAAGTAGTAAGACCGGACAATAAACTAAAAAGAAATAACTTGATCTTCTGCGGAAGGTAATCTTGCTAAATATTTTTAGATAAAGTCGGTTGATTAATTTTAACCATTTTATTTAGGAGATAAAAACAATGGCAAACGCAAACCCAGCTAGTATTGGTCGAGTTAATGCTAGTGGATCCGAAGATGCTTTATTCCTTAAAGGTATTCGCTGGAGAAACTATCACTGCATTCGAGCAATCTAGTGTAACTGAAGGCCAGGAAATGGTCAGATCTATATCATCAGGTAAATCAGCAACTTTCCCAGTAATGGGTAGAACAACTGCTGCATACCACACACCTGGTGCAGAGATCAATGGAACAGATGTAAATCACAATGAGAAAGTTATTACTATTAACGATCTATTAATTTCAAGCGCATTTTTATCATCGCTGGAAGAGGCTAAGAATCATTGGGATGTTAGATCATCTTATTCTACTGAGATCGGTAGAGCCTTGGCTTTTCAAAAAGATAAACATGTACTACAAACAATCGGTCAAGCATCATTAGGATCCGCTAATGCAACTGGACTTGATGGTGGTACAACTTTAACCAACACTTCAATCGCATCTGCAACTGCGGCAACTGCTGCTAATGCAATGATTGATGAATTGTTCAATGCAGCTAGTGCATTAGATTCTCATTATGTACCTAAAGAAGGCCGAGTTGCTTTTATCAGGTTGGAAGAGTACTACAAACTAGCTAATGGAACTAATGCGGTTAATGTAGATTTCACACAAGGTAATGGTGGAATAGATAGCGGTAAAGTAATGAGTATCGCTGGTATTACACTTATACCTACACCTCACTTTGTTGCATCTAATGTAAACAGTGGTGTGGATCAAGGATCAGCTACACAAGGTGGATCTAACCCACAAGCGGTTAATCTATCAAACTATGTTTGTTTAGTATCACATCCTTCAGCAGTTGGAACTGTAAAACTTATGGATCTAGCAGTTGAATCTGATTACGATATTCGCAGACAAGGTACTTTAATGGTTGCTAAATATGCTATGGGGCATGGTGTATTAAGACCGGAAAGTGCAGTAGGCATTAAAGAGGCTTAATCACCTCTAACCCCGATAGTAGTCAGTAGTTACTCCCTGGCTACTATCACTTTTAACTTTAAGGAAATCTATGACAACACAAATTACACTTACTTCTGAATTACAAGCAATCAATACAATGTTATCTATTATTGGTGAGGCACCAGTTTCATCTATTACAGAAAATATAGGTAGTGATGTATCTATTGCAAAACAGATCTTAGATGAATCAGCAGTCGATATACAGTCTAAAGGTTGGAATTTTAATACTGAAGAATCTTACCCATTACCATTAGATTCAGATTCTAAAGTACCAGTACCTACAAATTGTGTATGGCTAACAACTAGGACTGGTGATAATACAAGTAAAGTAATTATTAGAAATGGATTTTTATACGATAAAGAAAATAGAACTTTTACATTCTCAGGATCACAAACAGTGGACATGATTATTCTTCTACCATTTGAAGAGTTACCACAATTTGCAAGAAGATATATTACCACTACTGCTGGAAGAAGATTCCAGGCTAGATATCTAG
>JGI24004J15324_10000303_pt1 | contig 19793 bp, 22 predicted proteins | sample LinPmetageLP32_FD_15324 | JGI IMG/M metagenome (IMG submission 15324)
TACCTATCGTACTTTGTGTCAACAACAATAATAAGAATAGATGATGACCTGAAATATTATGATGCGCAGGAGATTAAAAAATTACTACAGAACAGCAACTGATAAAGCTCCTACTTGGTAAAGAGTTTTATGATACAAACAGAACACGCGTATTGCGTTCAATGTTTCCAACTGAACTGTCTGACTTGTACGATACAATTGTTGTCGGGCATGAAAAGTATGAGCGTGATTTAACCGCTAACGAATTACGTGAACTCTTTCGGGTTCACAATCCTACAGCTACTCGTGCAAAGCGCGAACTGATTGCTGAGATTATTGATGACCTAAAAGCCTACCCACCTATTGGTGATGATGTGGCAGCTGATGTGCTTAAAAGCATGTGGCAGCAGGAGATTGGTAGACAGATTGCCGACATGGGACTAGCCATGATGGAGGGCAATCCTGATAAGATACATGAAATTAAAGAGTTAGTTGATAGGTCTGAGAATGGTTTCATACCTGATGATGATGTAGTTGCCGTAACTACTGACTTGGATGAAATTCTAGAGTTTGAAAAGAACTCTGACTGTTGGGAGTTTAACATTCCATCCCTAGCTAAAGTTGTTCGTGGTGGACGTGGTGGTGAATTTATGATTGCATTCGCTAGACCGGAGCTCGGTAAGACAGCTTTCTATGTATCGCTAGCCACTGCACCTAATGGTTTCTGTGCACAAGGGGCAAATGTCCACGTCATTTCTAATGAAGAACCTGCCATACGTACAATGAAGCGTGCTATATCAGCGTACACTGGGCTAAATGGTGCACAACTTTATGCTAATCGTCTACAAGCAAAAGAAAAGTTCACAGAGATTGGCGCCAACTGGCGTATGTTTGATAAGCTGGGTGCCAGTATCGAATGGTTGAATAAGCACTGTGAACGTCACAAGCCTGACATCCTTATCATTGACCAGCTAGACAAGTTAGAAGTCTTAGGTACATTCGCCCGTACTGACGAGAAGCTACGACAGATATACTTGAAGTTCCGTGAAGTTTGTAAACGTCACAATGTGTTTGGCATAGGCATAAGCCAAGCTTCAGCAGATGCTGAGGGTAAAATTAATGTTACGTACGCAATGATGGAGAATAGTAAAACAGGTAAAGCTGCGGAAGCTGATTTGATTATTGGTGTCGGTAAATCTGATATCACTGATAATAGTGATACGCGGCGCTATCTCACAATATCTAAAAACAAGTTGACCGGATTCCATGGTAATATAGTATGCAACCTAGACACAGATACGAGTAGGTACACAGCATGATTACTACACTTGATGTTGAAACAATGTTTCAAAAGAACCCTGAGACTAAACGTACCGACCCTTCACCGTTTCACAAGGACAACAAGCTTGTATCCGTGCAGTATGCCATTGAGGATGATGAGCCGGTGTTCCGTTGGTTTCACCATGATACAGAAACTATTGACACACGTGAAGTTCACAATGATGTACAGAATGCTTTAGATAAGACTACCCTGCTTATCGGCCACAATATTAAGTTTGACTTAGTGTGGCTGTGGGAGTCTGGCTTTCAGTATGACGGTGATGTGTATGACACCATGATTGGTGAATACCTGCTATTGCGCTGCCAGAACTGGGGCGTAAGCTTGGCAGATAGCTGTACCAGACGCAAGGTATCCTTGAAGAAGGGCGACTTGATTGAGGAGTACATCCGTAGTGGTATAGGCTTTGACAAGATGCCAAAGGATATTGTTGAGGAGTACGGCATCGCTGACGTTGTATCCACACGTGAGCTATTTTATGCACAACGTAAGCTATACTCTGAGGACAGAAATGCACCACTTCGTAAACACCTGAAGCTTATGAACAACTTCCTGCCTGTGTTGGCTACGCTAGAACAGAATGGAATCAAGATTGACTTCACAGAACTTCACAAGGTTCGCTCTGACTACCAGATTGAACGCTCTGAGCTACAGATAAAGCTGGAGGATGTGTGCCATGAGGTTATGGGCGACCGCCCTATTAACTTTGCATCGCCGGCACAGATGAGTGAACTTATCTATTCACGCCGTATCACCGACAAAAAGAAATGGGCGGAGATATTTAATATTGGACTGAACGACAAGGGCAAGCCCCTGCATCGTCCACAGATGAGCACAGCACAGTTTGCTGCCACTGTCAAAAAAATGACTACCCGAATATACAAAACACGTGCTGTGCATTGTCGCCAATGCTTAGGCAAGGGTGAGTTCTGGAAAACTAAGGTTAATGGCGAGCTATGGAAGAAACCCACTAAGTGTAGAACTTGTGCTGGAGAAGGATACATACAGGAGCCACTACCTAAAATCGGTGGACTCACAATGAATCCACAAGGTGTGCTTGATGTATCTGCCAGCGGTTTTTCTACAGATAAAACCACTTTGCTTCGCCTGTTAAAGGCCGCTGTTCACAAGGGTAACGAAAGTGCAGAAACCTTCTTAAAGGCCGCTGTACGGCTTAACGCAGTCGAGGTGTATCTTTCTAGCTTTGTGGGTGGTATAGCCCGTAACGTGAAGCCTAACGGCATCCTACACCCCAAGTTTAACCAGTGTATTACTCGTACCACTCGCCTGTCTTCATCTGACCCTAACTTCCAGAACCAGCCACGCGGAAATACCTTTCCAGTGCGCCGTGTTGTAATATCTAGGTTTGATAATGGTACGATATTACAGGCTGATTACAGTCAGCTAGAGTTCCGTGTTGCCGCACAGATGAGCGGTGATGATACTATGATAAAGGATATTTTAGATGGTGTTGATGTTCACAAGTATACTGCGTCAGTTATCTTTAATAAGCCAGAAGCTGAAGTTACCAAGGATGAAAGAACGGATGCCAAAGCACACACGTTCAAACCTCTCTATGGAGGGTCTACTGGCACACCAAGCGAGATGGCTTACTACCAAGCGTTTACAGAGAAATACCCAAAGCTTGCTAAATGGCATCAAGATTTGCAGACTGAGGCTATTTCACACAATAGTGTTACTTTGCTCACTGGTCAGCAATTTGCTTTTCCAGATGCTAGACGCCTTTCTTCAGGTGCTGCATCGGGAGCGCCCTCCATCAAGAACTACCCTGTACAAGGTATGGCGGGTGGTTGCTTGGTGCCGTTGGCGATGCTTTCGTTGCACCATGCACTTAGATATAATAGCTGCAAGTCTATTGTCATCAATACGGTCCACGACTCTATAGTTCTGGACGTGTATCCTGGTGAGGAGGCATTGGTTGCTAGGATTACATATGACGCAATGACTGGTGTGACTAAGGCTTTTGAAGAACTTTATAATGTCAAGTGGGTGGTGCCACTTGACGTCGATGTCGAGGTAGGAAAAAATTGGCTCGACATGGATACTTTTACGCTTGACTACCAACAAGCTATGTGATAAAACCTCTATTCAACTAAAGGAAGGGTCAAAGATGACTACATTACCTACTATTAATAATAGCTTATCCTACGAACAGATTGCCCAGTTAACTGGTCAAGAAATGCCATCGAAGGCTGCTTCAACATTGAAGGTGTTGAAGATTAACCGTGACTTTGAGGATGATGATGGCAAAGCATTACCATCTGGCACATTCACACTTAATGTGGATGGCGAAAATGTATATGCTAAAACAATTAAGTTTCAATTGTTTATGCAGCGTTATCAGTATATTCACTACGACCAAACCGAAGGTGAGTTTGTAGGGAAGTCAGTTATGGCAAACAACTTGTATCCACAAACTGAGGTCCATGATTCAAATGGAACTATGCGTTGTGGTTCTGTGCCATCTGCGAAGCGTGATAACTTAACCGTAGAACAAGCCACGAAGCAGAGGGACATTAAATGTTATCGTATGCTTTTTGGTAAAGTTACATTCAATGATGCAGTTAATGCCAAAGGTGAAAAACGCGAAGTTGCGAATATGCCTATAATTTGGAAAGCACGTGGTGCTAACTTCATGCCTATCTCTGTACCTTTGGATGCATTGACTGCCCAACGTAAGCCATTCATTTATTATGACATGATTGTTTCCTTGAAGAAGGAAAAGAACGGCTCTGTTATTTATTATGTTGGGACATTCTCATCACCTAATGGTCCATTAGACTTTGGTGAGGATGACCAGAATTTGTTGGCAGATTTCAATTCTTATATTGAAACGGAAAACAAGGATGTTATGAAGGATTACGATTCTGCATTGCGTTCTTCTGGAAATATAATTGACGCAGAGTCCACTACTGTTACAATGGATGATGTGCTTAATGATGACATACCGGATTTAATGGCATCATGAATGTAAATCAAAGCCGCCTTCTTTCATTCCTTTCAAAGGCGGCTCGTGGGGAGGCAGAAATGTCTTCCCACACCCTTGATAGGTTTGCGCAATATGCACGTGATGCTATGGAGAAACAATTCACTCCTAGGGATAAGGCTTTCACACTACGTATGAGTAATGTGGGAAAACCATCCTGCCAACTACAGATGCAAGCTAATGGTGTACAACCAGAAACCCCATCATATGATTTTAAAATGCGTATGATTATGGGAGACTTGATGGAAGCTGCCATGTTCACATTGATGGAAGCGGCTGGCATCGACATAAAATCCAAACACACAAAAGTATCCCACCAAGTTGGTGACACAGTTATCAATGGTGAATATGACGTAGAACTTGATGACGGTATTTGGGATATTAAAACCGCATCACCATTTGCGTTTGAACAGAAGTTCAATACACCTGATGGTTTTAACAGAATTAAAGATAAAGATTCATTTGGTTACGTAGCACAAGGTATTGGCTACGGTATGGGCGCTGGTAAGCCTTTCAAAGGATGGATTGCTTTAAATAAATCTACTGGAGAAATTGCTTTTACTGAAGCCCCCGATACTACTACGGAGAAGGAAGAAGTAAATGAGAAAATACAGAAATCCATTTCTGCAACACACTCCACTGAGCCGTTTAAACGACAGTTTTCTGATGTTCCAGAATCTTTCTACAAGAAAGAAACCGGAAATCGGGTATTGGGGTTTGAGTGCACATGGTGCGACTACAAAAAACATTGCTGGAAAAACTTGGAGTTCCGAAAGCAATTACCAAGCAAATCCAAAAACCCCAAGTTCGTCTGGTACACCCACATCACAGACCACTGGCGTAATCATGACGATACAGTACAGGACACCTGATGGCACTGCGTCCGCAAAAATCTTTAAAACAACTGAAGCGGAAGCCTACGACTTCATCACGGAGCTTAAAGAAGGCATCCCCTTCCCCACGCTCTACTGCGAAGGCCAAGTCTGCGCCTTCTCCGCAAAGCACATCAATGAAGTCCGTGCCGAAAAAACGGATGTCAGTCCGGTCAGCGAAAGCAAAGGGACGTAAGCTGCAGAACTGGGTAGCAGAACAGTTGCTCAGTATTCTGAAGAAAGTAACTTGCCTTGATGTACGGTCTACTCCTATGGGGGTTAACGGTGTTGACGTACAGATGTCAACTGCCGCATATTCACAATTTCCCTATGATATAGAGTGTAAGAATACAGAGCGTATGACTACACTATACAATTACTATGAACAGGCAATTAGCCATGACTCCGGTGGAGAACCTTTGTTGATTGTAAAAATGAACCACAAAAAGCCTCTAGCTGTTGTAGATGCAGAGCATTTCATAAAGGTGGCCGTATGTCAGAAAAAAACCCAGTAGATTTGAATCCAGGCGATTCAGCCGTTGTGGTACGACACGATAACGATAATGAAGGCTTTGGAATTGAGATATATCATCACCCTTTAGACAATATGGATGAAGAAGATTTAATATTTTACACTTTGTTGACACGTGGTATGGCATTCCAAGCCACCATAGACACAGAAACGGTATTAGAGTTTGGTGAGGAAAGCCTCACTGATGATAAAGATATTAGCATAACGGAGCACTAAATGGCTGATATAATTAAGGCGTTGTCGTCACATGCACAAGGCAACATTGCTTTGCATAAGACAAACATTATGGTATATTTAGAGAATCCAGTGGGCATTGGAGAGCACTCAGATATACTTGAAGCTATCCAAAGTGAGCTGGATAAAATAGCTGTGCATCAAGACCGTTTGGACTTGTTGCGTGTTATACAAAGGGAAAGTGAAAACAAACTGTAACAGCATGTAGGAGTCGTGTAGTGAGACACGTAGATTTATGTAGTGGTATTGGAGGGTTCGCTCTTGGTTTTGAGTGGGCTGGATTATCAACCCCAGTAATGTTCTGTGATATTGAGGAATGGTGCAGGAACATATTGAAGAAGCACTGGACTAACGTACCTATTAAATCAGATGTAAAGGAATTAGCTAATGACCCAGACAACCTTGTTCCAGACTGCGATATCCTCACAGCAGGATACCCTTGCCAGCCCTTCTCCCAAGCGGGAAACCGGAAAGGCAAAGAAGACCCACGCCACATCTGGCCGCACATCCGCAAAATTGTTGCATCCAAAAGACCATCTTGGGTTGTTTTCGAAAACGTTTATGGTCACATCAGCTTGGGACTCGACGCTGTGCTCCTTGACTTGGAAACCGAAGGCTACTCCACAAGGACGTTTATTGTTCCAGCTAGCGGCATCGGCGCACCCCATAAGCGAGATAGAGTCTGGATTGTGGGCTACACCGAACACAATGGACCATCTACCTCTACGCTCCAAGGAGAGCATGGAGAGAATGAAAGAGGGTCACAGGAAGGGCAGGAAGCGTCCCAGCAATCTGCGGGAACAGGTGAATCCAGAATACGTGAAGATGTGGGCAACTCCAAGGACCACGGATGGGACGGGCGGCCCACGCCAACTGGACGAGAAGGGTCGCAGGATAAGCAAGACGAATCCAGACCTGAAGTTCGGGGCGAATCTAGCGGACCAAGTACGGATGTGGCCGACTCCGACAACCAGAGACCACAAGGGCGGCTATCAGGGTGGCAGGATACGGAACGGCAAAGTGTCGTGGGACACGCTGGATGTAGCAGTGCAACACACAGACAACCAACAAAAAACTGGTGGACAACTGAACCCAACGTGGGTAGAGTGGCTAATGGGATACCCAAAAGGGTGGACAGACTTAAAGGACTAGGGAACGCCATCGTACCACAAATTGCACAACAAATTGCTGAATCAATAAAGGTAGTAGAAAATGCCAAAAGACATTCGAATTAGACTAGAAGCCGACAGTTCTGCAGAACTACAAGATGATGTAGATAGATATCAAATGTCTTATCCGTCACTGGGCTACGACACAAAGGTTATTAGTACATCGCTAGAAGATGGTAAATACATTGCGTATGTATCCCGCCTAGATTCGTGTGATTAATATGGAACATCACGAGGAATATATGAAGCGCAGAATCAAGGAAATAGACATGGTTAATAACCCACCTCATTATAAAAAGGGTGGGATTGAATGTATTGAGGCTATTAAAGCTGCCCTGACCCCCGAAGAGTTTAGGGGCTACTGTAAGGGTAGCAATATCAAATACACGTGGCGGGAACGTCACAAGGGCAAATCTGTTGAGGATTTGCAGAAAGCGCGGTTTTATACAGACCGTTTAATTTTGGAACTAAAAAATGAGCAGGAAGATAAGGGCTAACATTACAATATCTGCTTCTATTGATTTAGATGAGTTTAATATTAATATTGATGAAACTTCTGATACTTTGAAAGAATACTTAGAAGATTTATTGTTTGATGTCGAAGGTATAAAACCTGCTAAAATTAGCGTGAGGATGGCACATGAATAATCAACTACCTACGGACTACCAGAACTTTATTGCATTGTCTCGCTATGCGAGATGGAAGGAAGACGAACAGCGTCGGGAGACTTGGAGTGAGACTGTATCCAGATATTTTGACTATATGGCTGACCATTTGCATTTTAAACATGGTTATAAGTTACAGCCCGCACTGAAGAAAGAGTTAGAAGAAGCTGTCCTAAGTCAGGCCATCATGCCTAGCATGAGGGCATTGATGACTGCTGGTCCAGCACTAGACCGTTGCCACGTAGGTGGATACAACTGTTCTTACGTGCCAGTGGATAGCCCACGTGCATTTGATGAGACGATGTATATTCTTATGTGCGGTACAGGGGTAGGCTTCTCAGTTGAACGCCACTGTATCGAAAAGCTACCCATGGTAGCGGAAGAGTTTCACACCACAGACACAGTAATTAAAGTTGGCGACAGCCGTCCTGGGTGGGCAAAATCCCTCAAAGAACTTATTGCTATGCTGTACACAGGCCAAGTTCCTAAGTGGGATATGTCTGATGTACGTCCTGCAGGTGCGAGGCTCAAGACATTTGGTGGTAGGGCTTCAGGCCCACAGCCACTGGTTGAACTGTTTGAGTTCGTTGTACAGAAGTTTAAAGGTGCCGCAGGGCGCCGGCTATACCCAATTGAATGCCACGACATCATGTGTAAGATTGGTGAAGTGGTAGTCGTAGGTGGTGTACGCCGCAGCGCATTGATTTCATTATCTAATCTCAATGATGACCAGATGGCACACGCTAAGTCAGGTCAGTGGTGGGAGAATGAAGGCCAACGTGCGCTGGCTAACAACTCAGTAGCTTATAAGACTAAGCCTGAAATGGGTACATTTCTGCGTGAGTGGCTGTCACTGTACGACAGTAAGTCAGGTGAACGCGGTATCTTTAATCGCCAGTCTGCAATTAAGCAAGCCGCTAAGAATGGTAGACGTGAGATAAACCATGACTTCGGCTGCAACCCTTGCAGTGAGATTATCCTACGCCCATACCAGTTCTGTAATCTGTCAGAGGTAGTGGTACGTGAGAATGATACGATTGATGTATTGAAGAACAAGGTACGTCTTGCTACTATTCTTGGTACATTCCAGTCCACATTGACTAACTTTAAGTATCTTCGCCATGTATGGAAGAAGAATACGGAAGAAGAAAGATTGCTTGGCGTGTCACTTACTGGCATCATGGATAGCACACTAACTGCTACAGCGGGTAACAAGCTAGAAGTGATGCTTGAAATGCTACGTGATGTTTCCGTACAAACAAATGAAGCACTCGCTAAAAAGCTGGGCATCCCACAATCCACAGCCGTTACATGTGTGAAGCCTAGTGGTACTGTATCCCAACTTACAGACGCTGCCAGCGGCATTCATGCAAGGCACAATCCTTATTACATCCGTACTGTGCGTGGTGACAACAAAGACCCGCTCACACAGTTCCTAGTATCTGAGGGTATCCCTGCAGAGCCTGATGTAATGAAGCCTGACAGCACCACAGTGTTTAGCTTTCCTATGAAATCACCACAAGGTGCGGTGACACGTACTGCTATGACTGCCATCCAACAGCTTGAGTTGTGGCTAATATATCAGCGCCATTGGTGCGAACATAAGCCTAGCGTAACAATTTCAGTTAAGGAAAATGAATGGGTAGACGTAGGTGCGTGGGTATATACACACTTTGATGAGGTGAGTGGCATCAGCTTCCTACCCTTCAGTGAGCATACGTACCAGCAAGCACCTTATCAGGACATTGATGAGGTACAGTACAAAGAGTTCTTGACTAAGATGCCTAAGAAGGTAGAATGGTCTAAGCTACAGGACTTTGAGAAAGAAGATACTACATCAGGTGGGCGTGAATTAGCGTGTACCGCAGGTGTGTGTGAAATTGTAGATATTTCAGCAGGGTGAGGACGTAATGGCTAATAAAAAAGCAGTGGACAGGTTTTACCACGAGGGGCGTAAAGCTTTTAGTGAAGCAGAAAAACGTGGAGACTATTACCACATACCTGCTAACCCACATTCAATGGACTCTTTTAGAGGTAAAGAATGGCAACGAGGGTACAACCTCAGCTACTTCCAGAACTTAAAAAGGATTCAATCACGATGAATGCTAGGGAAAACCAAGTAAGCCGCTTTCAAAAAGCCATGGAGCAACCCATTGATACAGAGCTATCAAGCAAACAACTTATATTACGTATGTCATTCATTGATGAAGAAGTGAAAGAATTGCGTGATGAAGTCTTGACGGCTGTTAAAGAACTTGAAGAAACCAAAGCTGTTTCACATCAAGTACATGTAAATCTATTAAAAGAACTAGGTGACGTAATGTACGTTGCGTCAGGCTTTGCTGTAACTTTTGGCTTGCCTATATCTAGGGCTTTTGATAGGATACATGAATCCAATATGAGCAAAATGGTTGATGGTAAGGCTATCAAGAATGACGAAGGTAAAGTCATGAAGGGGCCAAACTATAGGCCACCAATACTAGGTGACCTAGTAAGCGACCAATTAGAATTATTTTAGGAGACTTAAATGTCAGATGACGCACAAATGATTACCATTGATGGTAAAGAATACAATTTTGAAGAACTAGAAGATAAGCAGAAAATAATGGTGAATCATGTTTCTTCTTTGAACACCAGAATTGCACAAGCTAGGTTTGACCTAGACCAACTAAGTGTAGCACAAAATGCATTTAGTGACATGTTGGTAGCTTCTATAAACGAAACAAAGCCAGAACCAGAGAAAAGTAAGAAATAATGGAGCATCTGGAACCAGTAAAGAAAGACCGTAAGAAGTTTGACTTAGACTTGCAGTATGGAAAAGTACGTGAGCAGCGTATCGCTGATATGCTTCAGAATAAAAAGATTGAGGTGAAATCAGAAAGGGATATGTGGGCACGTACCGGTAACATTGCTATTGAGTACCAATCCTACGGTAAGCCAAGTGGCATCGCTGCCACAGAAGCTGATTACTGGTTCCACAATCTCTGTATCGGTGATGCTACTTTTGCTACACTTGTGTTTAGCACAGAGTCACTAAAAAGAATTATCGCTAATCTTGACTACAAGAAAACAGTTAAGGGCGGTGACAATTACGCCTCTCAGATGTATCTTCTGAACATACAGAAGCTATTTTCATCTGACGTAATTAAGGCTTTCAAGGAAAATGAAAATGCCATCAATGAAGACGCTATCAATACACAGTGAGCTAGACGTGCACCTCAGTATAACCAAGAATGGCATTGGTGTAACTATATCTGGTGAGGAAGCTGATACTTCCTTCAGTGAATACACATGGGATGAGCTGTCTGACGACATGATTGAACAGCATGCTGTACCTGTGCTAGCCAGTAATGACTACAAAATCAGTAAAGATAGCCGTGACTTTATCAAAGAGGCGGCACAAAAAATGCGCTATGCCGCTAGTAAAATGGCACAGCGCACTGATAATATGGACGTTGTAGAGATTAGTTAGAGTTGTAACGAAGAGAGTAGTAGTCCATACTAGAATCTTGCAGCATTCTAGCTGTCTGTTCAGCATCATTCTCTCTTCCGTCTTCCATAGCAATTCTTCCCACTAAACTTCCAAAAGCTGTTTTACCAAAAAACATTAGTTTTAATTTTTCTTGCGGAGACATAGGTGCTGAAGTACGAGTAGCAGCTTCTACAAATTCATCATTTGTAAATAGTCTGGCTATTCTACCTTGGGATGCAAGTCGTCCCACGCCTGCTAAAAACTTAGCAGGGTCTAATGTAAACATCTCACCAATAATTTGAGCACCAGCTAGGGCAGAACCTGCATCTGCTCCTGACCTGTTTATTACACCTGCATACTCAACCATAGCATCTAAAACTTTTTCGTCTTGTGCACTTAATATTGCATTGGGGCCATCAAATATTTTAGCTCTTTTTAATTGTGACATTAATTTGTAAAATTTATCAGCATCTACAACAAGCTGTCCCGCTTCTCCATAAGCACTATTAGATGTAACAGTTTTTATAATCCCCTTATCAACAGAAAAAATATGATTTAACAGTCCCGCACGCATTTCTAACGTTGCTTGTGCTGCTTCATCTTTTCCCATACGACGAATAGGCATCATTAATTCATTAAGTTGCATATTTACGTCTGCGCTGTCTCCCTTTAAAACCCTTTCAAAAATATCAGCTACCTTAGCTTGTCCTGCGGGCAGGTCAACAATTGTTTGAGTTATACCTGTCTTTAAAACATTTGCAACGTATGTAGCATCGTTACGTATTGTGGCTTCGGTAGCTTCGTCTATTCCCAATGCACGAAGTTGCTTAGGTTCAAAAGAGTCTAAGTATTTTATAACTGAAGGTATGTCTGTTACGTCCGCCGCATCTGTACCCATAGACCTAGACAAATGATGCGAAAAAGTGTTCATGAAATACTGACGTAATTGCTGTAAAGCAGGAGCCCCCTTATCAACCATATCTCCTAATGAATCTGATTTTACTAACAAGTCAATATTATCGGGGTCATTAAGAAACGTTTTAATATAACTTTCTTGTTCAGCTATATTTTCTAAAGTAGCCGATGCAGGAGCAGTTCGACCAAGAGCTGAAGGTGTTGTGCCTATTGTTTCTGGCAGGAAAGCAGGCTCATCACCCACATCGGAGCGACGTCCTTGCCGTGCTTGCACCTGTAATTTCTGACTAGATTTTTTTATGGTTTCTCTGTAAAAATCGTTTGCTTCTGTTAGGTTCGTACGAATTTCAACAATGTTATCTAATGTTTCTCTAGGATTTCCTATCTTATCTAACAACGCGTTACGAATAGACATAGCCTGCCCCAGCAGTTGTTTGCTAGGTGTGGTACCAAACTCTCCAAAACGTTCTGATGCCATTTGCCCCAAACGTGTTGCATATAACTGTAATATTTTTGCAGGTGTATCCATACTCGCTACATCAATAGCATAATCAGGATTTTTTTCTGCAAAATCTTTTGCTGCTGCACGCACTTGAGCAGGTGTCAAAATTAACGCGCCATTTGCCTGCTCTCTTCCTAAAGCAAGTAAATCTCCAACAATGTTATCAATTAATTTTTCTCCAACTGCTTCAGTCGGTAAAACACCCTCTACCTTTTTGTCCGGTGTTGTAGGTAGAATTGTCTTTTTTCCTGGGAGTAGCTTACGTATATCTGCTAAATCGTAAGAAGCATTGCCAAGGCTATCGAATATATTAGTATATCTGCCACGTGATTCCATAGCACGCAGACGAAGGAATAAATCTTCTGATGTGCCTAGGTTCTCCCCTATTTCAGAAAGATTTTTAGTAACAGTTGGATTGCCCTGTTTTACAGTTTCAAGTGTTTGAGCCAAGTTAGCGCGAGCTTCTTGAAATGCTTTAAAGTTACCTTCTCCTACGTTATCCCCATATTTTTTTAAATATGTTACTAGACTTTGTGCCTGTCTTTGCATTTTTTCTGGGATAAGGGTTGAAGTTTGTTCAGCTAGTGCAGCTAAACGCATAATAACCCTATTAGGGGTTGATTGAGGAAGGGTTAGACCTTCAATCGGTACTCCTATATCTAAAGCTCCCCCCACTTGTGTAGCTCGCCTTGTTTCTTGAGCATTGCGTGCAGAATCATATGTTCTGGGAGTTAGGGTTCCTTCACTTTTAAACTTAGATGTCATCAAGCGTAAGCCAGCTTTTAAACCGGGCAGTCCAGCAAATACTGCTTCAAGACTTGCGGCAGCTTCCCGCTGTGCTTCTGGTGTATCAAATCCTGCTAGGTCTGGACGAATCCTAACCATTTGTTGGGCTGCATCAGCAAAACTTTCAAACTCAACTACCTGTTCATCATTTAACCCAAGCTCATCTTGTAAATATTGTCTACCTGTTTCTACACCTTTGCCTCCCACATATAAAGTGTAAGTAAACAAAGCAGGCCCAAGCACGACACCCACGAAAGGAATACTGCCTCCCATTGTCCCTGCTGCAAATGCAGGACCAAGAATAGCAGTAGATGCGGCAACTTCTGCTACAAGTCCTGGAGCTATACGACGAGCATAGTCTGTAAATCCTGATGAAACGGGCTCAAAATCAGTAAAAGTGTCATCATCTCGGCGTATAGACACATAATTCTGTGCATCAAACATACTAACAGATGGGCCTTTGTCCTTTATCATTCGGACATTCCCCTCTCCAAATACACTTTCTAGTGCATTTAGATACTGTTCATCATTGTCTGCTAAATATAATTTGGACTGACCAAGTGCAGCTTTTTCATTTATAAGGCTGGATACTTCTTCACCCTCTGCATTAAAATTGGTTTGATAATTTTCAGCTTCCTTTGACATGCGCAAGTTTCTAGCATCTATAAAAGCTTGCCTATTTACAGGAACTTTTTCTTTAAAAACATCAGTTCCAAAAGCTTTTGCAGTTTCTCCAATAGCTGTTGGCAAACTTGAAAAAACTGGGCTAAGTGCTTTTGAAACTGTGGGTATATCATCTAAAAATTTTGCAGCCTTTCCAATAGGAGTTAACTCCCCTGATTCAACATACTCTGTATCAGAATACGCTTCAGATGAAGGCACAGTCATACCAAATACAGTTTCTGGCTCTTTTGTAGCGGCTATGGAAGGGTCATATGTAACACCGGGGCGTACCTCAATGGGGCCTGGTAGTGTATCCGCATCATTTGCAAATGGGTTTTCTGGAGCAGCATCAACTTCTTCAGGAACTTCCCCGTATTTTTGGGCGTAAAAATCGGTAGCCATATTAGGATTCTCCGTAGAATGCAGGGTCTATAGTTAACACACGTTTTCTTCCAGAATCCAACTCTTGTTGTAAGCTTCCAACAGAGATATTTCCATCAAAATTATCAGGTGTTAGGGAAGCCCTACCAACATTCGCAAGACTTGATTGCCCAGCATAGGTACGTCTATACGCTTCTGTATCGCCATTTAGGTCGCGTAGAGCTTGTACACGTTTCATTGTTCGATTAGTCATCGCTGCAACTCTATTGTATTGCGCTTTGTATTTTCTTTTTTCTCCAGTACTTAATTTTTTATGTTCTTCAATACTTAGTAACTTAAATCCTTGTGATGAAGCAAGATTTTTAGCAATGTTTCCAGCAATGGTGGTTGTATCTTCTATATCTAAAACGCCATTTACAAATGTGCCAATTTTGCTACTTGGGTCATTTTGGTACATTCTCATTGCTTGGTCTTGGGCTATCGCAGCTTGTAGATTAACAAGTGCTGCCATAGCACGTGTTCCACCAATTGTTTTATCATTAATTACTGCAACATAATCTAGAACAAGTCGTAAATCTTGGTCGGATAAACGAGGGTCTTCAAACAACCTATCCTTAGCTGTAGCAATTAAGGGAATTGTATCTTGCCGCATTTTTTGAATAGTTATGGCACTTTCTACAAAATTTGGGTAGTTTGCTTGCATGTAGGCAGGGCTGGTAAGCATATCACCAACATCTGTCCCTTTTAAATAAAAATCTCCAACAATGTTAAAGGCATCTGGCTCTTTGTCTAAGCCCACAATCGCACTTCCTATTGACATCATAGATGTGTTATTTTTATTTATTTTATCAACATTTAGCATTTCAATTTTTGGACCCGGTGCTCCAATTTTACCTGTTATAGCAGACATTCTTGGTAGTGGTTTTAAGACTTTTTGTCCATCAATTGTTACAACTATGCTTGGTGTTTGCTGGTCCATAATCACTTTATCAAGGTCTATTTGTTGAGTAGCGGCTAGCTCTGCATCGCTTTTGGACAAGCTTCCCCCTTGTTCTGACATTAGGTAGTTAATAACATTTATTCTTTTCTTATCGTAATCTGTCTGCGAATCTTCCTCTTTAGGACGGTTAAGTTGAACTCTAGTAAGAGCATCTAGTATTGGAGGAAGTAGTTTAGTATCCCCACTTTCACGAGCTGCTCTAATTTCTGGTTCCAATGAAAACAACATATTAAGATTATCTGCGCCAAACGCACTAGGTTTGTCTATGGCGTTATTCATCATTCTTTCGTACATACTTGAAACTGTTTTGAAAGAATCATTATTACCAGAAATGTCTAGCATTTTTGTAAGTTCAAAAATTTTATCAGAATATAAAGTAGCATTTTGTACATCGCTACCATATGCAGGGTCATTAGCTTTCATTTTCATCTGCATTATTTCTTTATATAGGGGTAAGGCTGTATCTCGTACACCTTTTGATATTTTATCACCGTGAATAATTCCGTTAAGTGATGTTAAGTTCTCATCGTAAGTTTCAAAGAACTTTTGGTTTTCTGAAGGAGCTGCTTGCGTAAGAATATCGCTTTGTAAATTAAGTAACTCTTCTGCATTCATTGCACCGTCTGCATTAGCACCATAGTTAGCGTATGCCCTCAAGTACAGTCTAGCTAAACCGGCTCCTTTTTCTGTGTTATATATTGGCTGACCAGTTTTAATGGCTCCTAGTACAGCAGTATTATTACTTTTAATAATATCTTTGTACGGGTCTGCCGTACCTATGGCAATCTGTGCAGTTACTGGGTCACGTGAAGGCAGTCTTCCTGCCATGATTTTATCATATGCTTCTACAGATACTCCTAGCCGTTTAGCTACTTCTTGTTTTTTTTGGGTTTCATCGAGACCATCAAACATCCTGCCTAAATTAGCCATAAAGCCACCTTCAGGTTTTGTAGGTGTTTCTGCTGCGCTTAGTGCGGCATCAGTTTGCGCCATATCAGGAGATTGTGCAGGAGTTTCTGTTGTGGTTTTTATAGGTTTAATTGTAAATTGGTCACGCCTTTTTAGAAAAAAATCTAAAGGATTTTTTGGGTCGTATTGCATAAGTCCACGCGCTATACTCTTTAATTCATCTTCAGTAGCACCTTGTAGCATTTCGTCATCTTGTGCCGCCAATAATTGTGCAATGGAATCAATCTTTTGAGTCTCACTGTTAAATGCATTAACTCCGTCATCATATAATTTTTTCTTAGCACCAAAACCTTTAACGCGTTCTTGGATACCCTCTTCATCACGAAGAGACTTAGCTTGTATTAAATCAGTAGCAGTATCTAAACTACCACGTATGAATGCACCCGTAGTGCCGCTCATCAATCCACCAAGAAATGCCATTATACAGTTTCCTCCACAACTTCTTCTTCAACTGCCACTGGAGCCATAAGTCCACCGGAGCGTTCAGTTTTTATTTCTTCAATTTTTTCTTCGACTGCTGGCATAAATGCTTCATCACGAGCTTTAATTGATTCTTTTAGTTTAACTGCGTTCTTAATAGCATCACTGACACCAGCCTTTGCACCAACTTTGTAATCTATTTCAGCTTCTTCAGCTACGGCCATGATAAGCATACCAAGCTCTTCAGCTACTAAAATACCTAAGTCTGGGGTGTACATACCTTCTGAAAAGCCGTGCATAATCATTGATGTAACAATAGTTGTTACAGGGATATCTGATTCCAGCATGGCAAATAGCCCAAACAAAGTGTCGTCATTTTCGAACTTGTCAAAGTAAAATTCCATAACTTCATCATTAGTCGTGAACATAGCGGGACTCTCCCACGGATACGACTTAGGCTCTTTAGTCAAGGACTGCCCAGGAATAGCCACATCAAAACGTGACTTTTCTTTTCCAGATGGTAGTGTTAGGTTTTCAGATAATTCAATCATGTTTATGCCTTTGTAGCTTTAGCTTGCTTAACTTTATCTTTTGTTTCTCGTAGCATTCTAGATAATGCCATTTTGGCAATGGAGTCTGCGGTTACTGCCTCTTTAACATGTACCGATGCTGGACGAGATTTAGTAGCTTGGGAACCACGCCGACCAACAGCACGTTTGTAACCACCAAGATTTAACTGTGGAACTTGCTGTGCAGGTGTAGCTTGTGCGCGACCTCCTTTGCCCCCTAGTAAATTTGTTGCTAAACTAGCTCCAAATGTTGCCCAAAAACTCATTATACACTCCTATGTTGCTACTGTTGCTACTGGATTTTTTGCTTGTAAGTAGCTTACACCGATGGTAGTCAAAAAACTGCCAATTGATGAAGCCGTGGCTTGGTCTAGGTATTTCTCTTGATTTTCTCTATTTACATCAGCTTCTAGAACTGCCATAGCCATGTTAAAGGTTCTGTCTGTTGCATTTTCTGCAGATGAATATGCATAATCAGCTTCATCACGAAACTGTTGCCATATGTTATTCATTGCTGTATTTGAAATGGCTAGGTAGTTTGCAGCATTTGCTTGATTAGCTGCATTCTGCGTAGCTGTGTTTGCAGTATTAACTTCACGACGCCATTGTACATTACTTTGCTCAATAGATAAAGCATTAACTGCATTAAATTGCTCTCTTTGGTTAGCCATGGTTGAAGCAAATTGCTGCATAGCGTTGGATTGCCCAGCATTAAACTGATTAGAGGCGTTAGCCGCTGTAGCATTATACTTATTAATGTCCTGGGTAAGGCTAGCAAAGAATTGGTCAACTTGATTTTGTGAAGTGGCGTTGAACTGTCTTGCTGCATTAGTGGAAGCTTGGTCTGAAAGCAATGCTTGTTGTCTTGCTTGTTGCTCTAAGACTGCTCCTTGTTGTGTATTGGATAGGTTAGCCATATCCATTTGCATAAACGATTGTGCATTTTGCACCGCCGCTTGTTGACGAGCACTAAGATTCGCCATATCCATCTGTGCCAGACTAGCCGCATTAGCCATAGCGGCTGTTTGTAGGTTGGACAGATTGTTAAGATTAAGTGTTTCCACCATCTTAGAGTTTGCAAATACGCGTTGTTGTTCTTGTGTGAACGTCATATTTGCTGCCTCAGAATATTTTTCAGCGTTGAGGATGTTAACCTGCTGTTGGTTGCTGAGTTCTTGTCCTGCTAAAGACGCGTTAACTTGCATTTTAGCCAAGGCCATTTGCTGGCGATTTGACGTATTAGCTAAGTCAACATTCATATTATTCTGAGTATTCGCGAGCATAGCTTGCTGCTCGTTAGACATAATCTGCATTGCAGTTTTATAATATGTCTGTGAATCTTGTGTGGCTATTGGAATGGCTGCTTCCATAGCTGCCTGTGTAACTGCGGCACCTGCCATAGATGAAGCGGCAAGACCACGAGCCGCCATCTGTGCGTTAGCGTTACGAAGCGCCCCTGCTGCCCATGAAGGGACTTGACCACCTGCAAACTGCTGAGATAAGCGAGCTAACTGACCTTCTACGGTCATGTCAGGTGTTACTTGCATAGTCGCGCCTTGCGCGTCACTTACGAAGCCAGATTGTTCTGCGTTATACGTATCTAAGAATGCCTTATTAGCTGTTGCAGCGACGGCTTCTTCTTCTGTTCTTACCATACGACCAGTTAAAGGGTCTATAGTCCCTCTAAGGTCTCCTTGTGCAGCTTTTGCTTTCTCAGTGATACTACCTTGTTGTTCTTTTACTTGTGCATCTTCTGAAACAACGCCCTTAGTTACATCAACTCCTGTAACTGAGTCAGTTATAGTTTCTGCATTATAAATATTGGCGGGGGTTATTACAGGCCCAGATGCTTGTGTTATTTCTGCAAGAGTTGTAGGCGTAGGAATTGTGCCTGTAACCTGCCCTGAATCAGACTTAATGATTTCATTTGTGCCAACGGTTTGTGTGCCAGGTTTGTACAGCCCCTGCCGTGGCATAAGGGGGTTGACGGCCTGTTCACCCATATACTCATCAATAGCTCTTGGGTTATCACCAGTTCCTGGAGGAGGTGGGGGATTTATACCAACTTCATCTTCTGGAAGCAGAGCATCATTTGTTGTAAGTATTGCCATATTAATTAATTCCCATAAATACTGTAACTACCATAGCTACTACCATTATAGTGCTACCCATTATCATTGCTTCTAAACGCCACATGCGTTTATCTAGTGATTTTAGTTGTTCACCTACAGCAGCGTAACGCACTGCACATTCTTTTTCGTGTGCTTCTAGTTCTAGTGCTACACGAAGTTCAGGGGTTACAGACTGCTCTAGTTTCA